>Ga0247843_1001947_pt1 | contig 39426 bp, 32 predicted proteins | sample LaCruzMarch2017__FD_192420 | JGI IMG/M metagenome (GOLD analysis project Ga0247843, IMG submission 192420) | Freshwater microbial communities from meromictic Lake La Cruz, Castile-La Mancha, Spain - LaCruzMarch2017_8m | ecosystem: Environmental > Aquatic > Freshwater > Lake | place: Spain...
TTATTCGGATTTCTTGGCATTCAGGAAAGCTGAATACCACTAGATGCAGAGTACAGATCTGTTAGAGCGCCGTCCATTGGGGCTCCCTAATGTAGGGGCCCTGGCTTTCCCCCGCAAAAACCCCGCTTTACACGGGGGAACCGCGTCCTATAGTCCGCTCCCCATGACCGTTCTCGCCACCTGGCTCGACATCAGCATCAACCTGCTGCTCTTCGTTTTCGTCATCGTTTGCCTCCTGATGAGCATGATCATCCTGATGCAGCGTCCGAAGAACGAGGGCCTCGGTGCGGCCTTCGGGTCCGGCACCACCGACCAGCTTTTCGGTGCCCGCACGAGCAACGTCCTGCAAAAGGCCACCGTCTATCTGGCGACGATGTTCTTCGTGATCACCCTCGCGCTCGCCGTGATGATTGGCAAACAGAGTGCCGCGAACCGCAAGAGCCTGGTGGCCGAGGTCGCTCCGCCCGCGCCTGCCGTGGTGGAAACCGTGACCCCGGCCGAAGAGAAGCCCTTGGAGCCCGAGGCTGTGACTCCGGCAGTCGAAACTCCCGCTCCCGTGGAAACCCCGGCACCTGTGGAGGACGCTTCCAACACCCCGGCCCCGGTGGATCCTGCCGAAACCCCTGCCGAGCCCGCCGCTCCTGCGGACAGCACTCCTCCCGAGCAGCCCTGAGCCGGCAATCCGGATCTTCCAAGCGCGTGGCGGTCTCGCCCCGCGCTTGTTTTTTTGGCCCGGGGATTTGCCCTTGGCGATGCGGTCTGTCCCGCGCTTGACTCGCCACCGGAATGATCACTGATGCCGAGCTTCCCGTTTGGGCACGCGCCGACGCTTTTTCGGAAGCCGGCCCGGGCTGGGGCTGGGTCGACCGCAAGGGACGCCGGGTCGCGTGCGCCGGCTTCGAGGAACTCTCCCAAGCCATCGTCAAGGACGCCGGCGCGCGGGTCGATCTGGTTTGGACGCCCGACGCACCCGGCTTCGTGCTCCCCGAGGAAATCCCCGCCCTGCACCCGGCGCTCCGCGAAGCCCGTATCCGCTGGGCCGGTTGGGAGATCGAGGAGGGCAAGCGGCAGATGCTGATGTTCGGCGCGGCTTTCGGGGTGATGCTGGCATGGAACGGTTTCAGGACCGGCAAGATCATGGCGAGCGGATCGACCGGCCTCGCCTTGCTGCTTTTTCTGATCCTCGGCTTTATCCCGTGGTATCAAGGCCGCAAACGCCTCAAGAAAGCCCGGATTTGGGCGGCCGGCGAGATGGCGGCCGACGCCCCCGTGCTGCGCTTTGAAACCTGGCTGTCCATCCAGAAATCCCCCGCGACCCGCCTGCTGCTCGGCCTGATGGTGCTGGTCGGCTTGGTGCAGCTGGTGGTGGAAATCCGGGAACCGCTGCCGGGGGCGACATTTTGGATGGCAGGCCTGACCAAGTCCGCCGGTGCGGCTACCGACTGGTGGCGCTTGCTGACCGCGCCGTTCCTCCACGGCCACTGGCTCCACTGGCTGATGAATGCCTCCGCCCTCGCCTATCTCGGCAAACGGGTCGAGGTCTTCGCCCGTTGGCCGCACTTCGCGATGGCCTTCGCGATCAGCGCCTGGATCGGTGGCGAAGCATCCGCCCGCTACATGAAGCAGTTGTCGGTCGGTGCTTCCGGCGGACTGATGGGACTGCTCGGCTTTTTGCTCGTGTTCGAGTCCATGCACCGCTTGCTCGTCCCCGAAAGCGCGCGTCGCCGCCTGCTTGCCGGCGTGCTGCTCACCGCGGGCATCGGTGTCGTGTTCAGCCACTTCATCGACAATGCCGCCCACGCCGGCGGCCTGGTCGCCGGCATGGGCTACGCCGCGCTGGTCTTTCCCAAGTCCTCTTCCCCGCACCGCCCGCGCACCACCACCGTCGATGTCGTTCTCGGCGGCGCCGCGCTCGGGCTGCTGGTCTGCTCGGCGGTGCTGGCGTGTGTGAAGATGTTGGGCTGAGGTGGCTCTACGCAAGTTGCCGCAGGCGGAGCGCTGGCTTCAGCCCGCCTGCCTTTCGCATCAACCCGCCGGCAGCACCGCGTAGTCCTCCGGCGGGCGGCAGTCGCGGAGCATGTGCTGGCGCATGAAATTCACGAGTCCGCGGCTGTATTTCCGGCGGGTGAAAGCGCCGGACGCCATCGACGCGATGTGCCTGGTCATGTGGTTCTCCATGAAGGCGATGCCCGGCCACCCCTTGTAGCGTGCGGAGAACTTCGTGCCGGTTTCATAGAGCGAGAAAATCCCGCCGTCGTAGAAGTGGCGGATCAACTCGCGCCAGCTCTCGTGCCAGTCGTGGAGCTCGGCTTCTGCGAACTTGAAGCCGGCGATCATGGTCTCCGGTGAATCTAGTACTTCGGGACCTTTGGCAAAGACATGTTCGTCGAACAGCCGGGCCGACTCGAGCGCCATGAACAGCCCGGGCGAGAGCATCGGATCGACGAACCCGAACGAATCCCCGCACGCCGCCCAGCCCGGGCCGTGGCCGCGGTCGGAGACGAGCTGGTAGTTGGTGTAGGTCATCACCGGCGTGATCCGCCGCGCGTTCTTCGATGCCTCGCGCAGCAGCGGTTCGTGCTTCAACGCATGATCAAGCCGTTCTTCCGGCGTGTCGCCATAGGTTTTCGCCGCGTCCTTGTGGACCACGATCCCCACCGACAGCCGGCCGGGCAGGGGGATCCGCCAGCTCCAGCCGTGGTCGAGGATGCTGATGACCACCTGGCCTTCCGGTTGGAAGTCATGGGCGAAATCCTCGAAGTGCGCGAAGTAGGCGACGTCGCTGCGCTCTCCGCTTTTCGCGCCGATCCCCAGCGTCCGCGCGAACAGGCGGGCGCGGCCGGTGGCGTCGATGAGAAAGCGCGGCTGCTCTGTTAGACCGGCGGCCTCGAGGGTTTCCGCCGTCAGCCGGATCTCGCGCGTCGCGTCGCCTTTCTCCACCGTTGCCCGATGCGTGACAAAACGCGCGCCGAGTTCCCCCGCGCGTTCGCGCAGCGTGTCGTCGAACTGCGGTCGCGGGATGTTGTAGGCATAGGTCGGCAGCGATTTCGCGATCGGGCCGAAGTTGAAATCAAGCCGGGTGCCTTCGCGGTGCAGGAAGCTCACGCCCGGCTTGCGCTGCGAATACGCGGCCACCCGTTCCTCGATCCCGAGCCGTCGCATCACCGGGACGGTGGCCGGCACCAGCGATTCGCCGACCAGCAGGTCGGGGCGCTTGGCGTCGTCGAAAACGAGCACCTTGAAGCAGCGCTGGGCGAGCAAGGCGGCCAGCGTCGAACCCGCGGGGCCGGCACCGAGAATGGCGAGGTCGGGTATCATGCTTCGGTTGCCGCTAGATTTGCCAAGAAGCCTCCGGACGCGAAGTCTAAATCTGGAGGCAGCGGGGAATCGTCGTTCTTCAGCGCCACGGCCTGAGATTTCGACCCGGCAAAAGTGCCTTGAACCTGCGTTCAAGGCCCGTAGCATGGGGGGATGCAATTTATCGAATCGAGTGCCAAAGTCATGATGGGGAAACCGGTTATTACCGGAACCCGCATTACCGTGGAGTTGATTCTCGAACGCCTCGGCGCGGGGGAAAGCATTGAACAGATTGTCGCGGAGCATCCTCGACTCACCCGGGAGGCGGTGCTGGCTGCCGCGGCCTTCGGTGCGAAGGTCCTGCGGGCTGACGTGGTGTATCCGGTATCCGGGCACGCGGCATGAAGCTTCTAGCCGACGAGAATCTTGATGGAACGGTAATCGCTCGTTTGCGGGATGCCGGTCATCAGGTGCTTGCGGTGGCGGAAATGGAACCGGGGATCCCTGACGAGGTAGTTCTTCAGCTAGCGAATCGAGAAGAAGCGATGCTGCTGACCGAGAGACTTTGGTGAGTTGGCCTTCCGTCAGTTCCTCATCCATCACGGGGTCATTCTGGTAAGGCTCGCAGGTTTGCCCGCTGTGACCAAAGCCGCGATGCTGATCGAACTGCTTGAGACCCACGGCCCTGAGCTTGCCGGATCCTTCACGGTCCTTACCCCGGGCGCGGCACGAATTCGGAAACGCGAAATCCCCGGCGATTCCTAATCGGAAATTGTCCAGTCGATCCGCTCGAAGATCCCCCGCAGCTTCGCTTCCTTTCCCGGATGGATGAAGCGCACCCAGGCCAGCTTGCCTTGGAGATGGGCAGCGAAGTCCGGATGATGGTCGCGGTTCTGTGACGCCGGGCCATGGCGGGCGCAGTTGGTCAGGATGGCCTTGAGCCGGTCGAAGTCGCGGCGGTCGATGTTCGGCTTCTCGTTCAAGACGAGCCCGGCGGCGTGCTGCTTATGACCCTGCCGCAAAACGCGCGTCTTGTGGTGATTCGGCCGGAAACCTTCTTCGAGGATGATGGCAGCGATAAGGGTTTCGAGGCTTCTCGACTGGCGCGAAAAATCCGCGCCGCCGGAGAAAAGCAAGTCGTCGGCATAGCGGGTATAGTTCGCGCCGACGGATCCCGCCAGCCCGGCCAGGCGGCAGTCGAGCCGGAACGCGCCGAGGTTCGCCAAGGCCGGCGAGGTCGGTGCGCCTTGGGGGAGGTGCGGCGTGGCAAAGCGGCGCCGCTCCGCCCAGGCGAGCGTCTTTTCCTCCAGGGTGGAGTGCGGTGTGGTCCGCGTGGTCAGCCGGGTCAGCGCGCGGGCGACCGCTTCCGGATAGCCGGCTGTTAGAAAAACCCGCAGCACGCGGGCGGCGGAGAGCGATGGGAAGAAGTCCTCCAAATCGAAGCGCAGCAGCAGCTTTTGGCCGGTGTGGGGCGTCACGAAATCGCGCACCGAATTTCCCGGTCGGAACCCCCGCGCGGCTGCGTGCGGCGGGATGGCGTCGAGGATTTTCCGGAGCACCTGCCGCTGGGCGAATTTGAGCAGCGTCTTCGGGCTTTCGATCAAGCGGAAGCGGCCGCTCTTCGGCTTCGCCTGCCAGCAGTGGCGGTAGTGATCGGCTGAGCCATGGGCGATCAGCCAGCCGAGATCGTCGCCATGAAGTTGCAACGTGTCGGCGAGTTCTGCCACGGTGGTGATCGCGGGGATCTGCCACTCCCGCGGCGCGCCCATCGCCGGCGCCATTTGCGGCATGACCGGTAGCGGCAAGATGCGGCCTTGTCCTGCGATCCAGGCTTTGACGAAAGGCGGGTGACCGAGGATCCGCTCGGCGATCTGCCGCGAGGTCGGCCGCGGTGCTTCGCCGAACTCGAGACTCAGGTTTCGAACCAGAGGCTCCAGCCAGCGGGCCTTGCCCAAGTCGCCGACCAGCGGCTTCCCCCGGGCCAGCATCGCCTCGCGATCGTCCATCGGCCCGGCTGCCAGGGCGGCGGCGAGGCGGCGGACGTGCTGGGCTTGCGAGGGCATCGGGGAAAGGGGGCGAACGCGGGAAAGAACCGCGCGCCAACGCGTCCTGTCTGGCGCGGGCGGTCTCACGCGGCAGCGTGATTTGGCCCTCGCCTCGTGATGCTTCGGAGTGTCGATCCCCCGGGGTAGCCCCGGAGAGGTCGTATGGTGGCCACACGACCGGCTTGGCGCACGGGCCTCCCCGCGTTCGTTGGCGACAAGATAGGCAGTTGGAGTCCGTAGCGTCAAAACTTCCCCGCAGCCCAGCACCGCTAGGCGAGGCGCTTGATTTTGCCGGATGCGGTGAGCGGCAGTTCCGCCACCATCTTGAAAACCATCGGCACCTTGTAGGCGGAAAGCACGGCCTTGCAGTGGCGCTGGAGTTCGACCGGCTTCGGCGGCGCGGCGGAGTCGGCGGGGATGATTTCGGCGACTGGAACTTGGCCCATTTGCGGATGTTCGCGGCCGAGGACACGGCAGCGGGCGACGGCGGGATGTTCGTTGAGGACGCGCTCCACTTCTTCCGGGAAGACTTTCATGCCGGCGACGTTGATCACCGACTTCTTGCGGCCCATCAGGAACAGATGGCCGTCGTCATCGCGCCGCACCAGGTCGCCGCTGGCAAACCAGCCGTCGTCGAGCGGCGCGGGATTCCAAGGGACGAGATAGGCATCTAACAGACCCGGGCCGCGCACGTGGAACTCGTCCTCGCGGAGGTCGACTTCATAGGCAGGCAGGGGCTTGCCGAGCGACGCCGGCTTCTCCCGCGCGGCGTCCAGATTGATCACCGACAGTCCGACCTCGATGATGCCGAGTCCCTGGTGAAGGGGCTTGCCGAAGCGGCGGTCGAAGGCGTGCGCGGTCGCTTCCGGTAGAGCGGCGGCGGTGGCCACCGCGAGGCGCAGGCTGGGCCACAGGAAACCGCCGGTGTCTCCGGACAGCATCGCGAAATGGAACGGCGAGCCGTAGATCACGGTCGCCGCATGCTTCTCCGCGGTGGCGAGGATGTCTTCACGCATCGACGAATGCTCCAGCACGGTGGTCGCGCCGAAGTGGAGGTAGAGCACGATCGATACCGCGAAATGATGGGCCATCGGCAGCATCCACAGCACCCGGTCGTGCGGGCCGATGTGCAAGCCCTCGTTCGCGGCGGTGATCCGGGCGAGCAGCGTTTCATGCGACAGTACCACGCCCTTGCTGGTGCCGGTGGTGCCGGAGCTGAAGCGGATGAAAGCGGGGTTCAGCGCTTGGAAGCCGTCTTCCGGAAATGCAGGTGTTCGCTTCATCCCGCGATGGAGTTTCCACGGCGTGCCGTCCGATTCGGCAGCGGCGATGATTTCCTCCGTGCCGTGCCATGCGAGCTCATCAGCGGCCAGGATGAAGTCGAGCGAGGTGATCGCGGCGATCTCCGCGCGCTCGGCATCGGTGAGTTCCTCCGCCAGCGGCACGAGGCAGGCCCCGGACAGCAGGACGCCCATCGAGAGCACGATGTAGGACACCCCGTTCGGGCATTGCAGGCCGATGCGTGCGATGCGGCCGGTGCCCGGGATCAGCCCGGCGATCTGCCGTGCTTGTTCAAAGAGTTCGCCATACGTCACGCGGCGGTTCCCGCTGACCACGGCGAGCGTGGCGGGATCATGGCGGCGGGCGATTTCTTCGATCAGGTTCACGGGACGGGAGTGCCGAGGTCATCGGCGAGGGTGGCTTTGAGCAGCTCGAGTTCCAGCGGCGTGAGGCAGCCGTCTTTCCACGAAAGAGTCAGGGTGAGCTGGCCTTCGTACTCGGAGAAAAAGATGCCGATGCCGGGCGGCGAGCCCACCGATGGGACATGGTAGCCGTTCAAGACGCGCGAGCCGAACAGCGAATCAAGCCCGGGCGCGAACTCGCCGGTGTGTGAATGAAACAGCGTGCAAAGCTCGCCGCGCATGTAGTGGAAGGCCGGGAGGTTATAGCAACGGGACGGGCAGCGCTCCATCAGCCGCATCAGCGCGTCCATCGCGGCAGGCAGCTTGCGCCGCATGAAGTCGGAATACTTGCGGAAAAGCGCGCGGGCGGCGGGCTTCAGCTCGGCGAGTTCTTCCTCCGTCAGGAGCACGGTGTAAGGCACCATGTGGTTCTGAAACAGCGGCCGCTTCGCGGGGTCGCTCTGGCGCTGGACCGGCAAGGACAGCAACACGGGAACCTGCTCGTCCGGGTGGCGGGCGGCGATGATCGCCTGCACGGCCCGGGCGGCGCAGCTCGCGAAATACGGGAGAAGTAGTAGTTCGCCGGCCGTTGACGTCATCTTCGCGCGGATCGCGGCGGTGGCGCTGCGGTCGAATTTCACGACTTCGACGCGGCTGGCTCCGGGCTTCGACCCCTTTCGATGGAGCGAGCGCACCCGCCATGCCGGGAAGGAGCGCATTTCCTCGATCATCGGATGCGCCTGCCGGTAGACCTCGGACATCGCCACCTGCGGCGCGGCTTCTTCCAGGCCGCCGGACCGGGGGGTGACATCATCTCCCGGCGCGGCGAGTTCGCGGATGAATTTGATCATGCCGACCGCATCGAGCAGTGAGTGGCTCCAGACGATCAGGAGAGACCAGCGGTCCGGGCCGGTGACGACGACGTGGAGCCGCAGGTTCGGCCCGTTGGCCCGGATGTCGATGTCGTGACCGTTGAGGCGGGCGGAGATGAAGTCTTCCAAGGACTTGATCCCGCTTCCCTCGGCCGGGGCATCGGAAAGGTGCCAGGTTTCCACCGGGATCGCCGCGGCTTGATCGAAGTTCCACCGCGCGATCCAGTCGCGCTGGCTACGGCGGATTCTGGCGTGGAGGATGGGGTAGCGGCGGCCGAGGATTTCGGCGGTGCGGCGGATGGTGGCGAGGTCCGGTTTGCCCTCGCACTCGACGACCGTCACCGCGAGATGGTGGCCCTGTCCGCCGCGGCGCATCAGGCTTTCCAAGCCGAGCAGGGAGCAATCGCTGCACGTCGCGGGCAGGGGAGGCAGGATCTGGAAGGACGCCGGCACGGAAGGGAATCAGCGGCTTTCGGTGGCCTGCTTTTCTGCGACGAGGGTGGCGATCTTTTCCGCGGTGGAGAAATTCGCGCGCGACAGGTCGGCGGGATCGATCGCCACGCCGAAGCGGTCCTCGATGACTAACAGGAGCTGCATGATCCCCATGGAGTCCAGCCCTGCCGCGAAAAGGTCACCCTGCGGCGTGAGCGGCTCGGTGGAGTCGAGGATTTCGGTGCGGATGAGATCAAGCAACTCGTGTTCCATGGCCTGTGGGCGAAGCATAGGCTCCCCCGGCGGCGGGGTTCAATCCCCGGCTTCCGGGGCGGCACGATTGACGGGCGGAGGTGCGGGGGCTAAAGCCGTCGCGCCCGATGTCGATCTACTACCTCTGCTTCTTCATCGCGATCATCCATCTGATCGCGACCCTGTCCTACGGGGTGCGGATCGCTGGCGCGCGGACCGGCAAAGTGGCGTTCTGCCTTTCGCTCTTCAACATCCTGGTGCTGGTATCGAGGACCTCGAATACGCTGCTGACCCCCGCGCTTTCGAAGCGGGTCGAGTCGGGGATCGATACCGGACTGACCGATGGCCTCCAGCACGAGTTCCACCTGCTGATCTTCTCCGCCAGCGCGGCCACCCTGCTAGGCGCCTGCCTGATCCCGATGTTCCAGCGCTACGTGACCAGCGTGGTAGGGGCCTTCGACCGCTTTCCCTCGCTGCCGATGATGGTGAGATACGCGCTCAGCAAGCCGGGCATCAAGGCACTCGGAGCCTCGTGGACGGTGCCTTCGAAGGCAAACTTCAGCTACCTCGCCGCGAGCCATCGCCTGCCTTGGAACATTTTCGCGATGAACGTGATCGGCTCCGCGTTGCTGGCGACCGGGGTGCTCAGTTCGCTTTACGCCGGGGTTTACGCGCCGGACCTCCGCATGACCACCGGCCAGCTCTCCGCGGTGGTGAACTTCTTCGGCACCATCCTGCTGTTCGCCTTCGTCGATCCCTACCTCTCCTACGTCACCGACGGCGCGGCCAAGAACGCGCAGGAAGGCGATACCCGGCTGCGGGCGGCGGTCTTCGGCATGGCGGGCAGCCGGCTGTTAGGCACGGTGATCGCGCACTTCCTGATGATTCCCGGTGCCCACATGATCGCCTGGATCGCCCGGATCATCCCGGCGTGACCGATCAGCGCTCGATCGAGACGGAGAGGTCGGGGCCCAGGTTTTCGATCGCGGCGATGAGTCCGGAGGCGTCTCCATCCGCGGCCAGGGCGACCACACCCCTCGCGTGGAAGATTGGATGGCCGGACATCGGCGCGCTTTCGAGAGAGGTGGAGAGATCTTCGACATTGCCCCCGGTCGCCGCGATGGCGGCGGAGAGGGCGCGGATGATGCCGGGGCGATCGTTGCCGACGATGTCGAGTGAAACGGTTTCGCGGGGTGCTTCCGGGGACGACTCCTCGCGCCGGGCCTGCACCGAGATGCCTTGGCTTTCAAGGGCTGCGAGTGAATCCAGAAGCTCAGCCGCATGGTCGGCGGGGCATTCGACCCGTAGGATTCCAGCAAACTGACCTGCCAGGCGGGCCATCCGGCTTTCCTGCCAGCTTCCACCACACGCGGCGATGGTCTCCGACAAGGTGCTGACGAGGCCGGGGCGATCCGCGGCGAGGACGGTCATGACGATCGATGCATGCATGTCGACAGCCAAGCATTGCAGGGTCAGGGGCGTCAGTTCTTTTTTGGAAAACCGTCAGAATATTTAAGAAAAATTGATCATTGACCATCTTCAAGCACAGGGGCTACACCTTATCGCAATTCTTTCTCGCTGTGATTCTTCCCGACAACCTTGCTCCCTTGCCCGTCAGTCCGCGCGGCGATGAGAAGACGGGTGGTTCAACGGTAGCTTTCGAGAATTTCGTCAGTCTCGGCGACGTGCGGAAAGTGCTTCTCGGAGATGCTGGTGACCGGGTCGTCGAAGGTCTTCCTGCGGAGGACTTTGAATCGTTCGCCGGACGTTCCGATGTGGCTTGCCCGTCGGTTTCACGGGTTGGCGGCGCGTATCATGGGCCGGTTGCGGTTCCGGATCTCGCGTTCGAACCGCGATTGATTCATCCGGCTTTCGAAACCGTGCCAACAGTGGTCCGGCGCGCCACGCCTCCCCAGGCGCGTCAAGTTGAAGACTGCGAAGCGGGCTATGGCCGTGCCAAACTGTCCGACCGGTGGTGGGTCATCGGGATGGGCTTGGCCGCCACGGCCGTCCTGCTTTCAGGGACCGCGGTTGACTTCATTTCACGGGAAGCGGTGCGCCGGAGCAATTCCGGCGTGGAACCGGTATCGCGGGTGTTTCCAGCGGATACGGAAAAGGCCGAGCAAGCCGTGGAGGCGCGTCCGGCGGCCATTGCCGCGAGCGCCCGGCTGGGAGGGAATTGACGGTTTTCGGACGCAGGCCTGCAAAAGGCCCGAAGCGGAGGCTTTACAAGCCGGTCGCGATTGCTAATTTCCCGCCCCCAGCCGCAAAAAGGAGAGATGGCTGAGCTCGGTTTAAGGCACTCGACTCGAAATCGAACGTAGGCTTAACACCTACCGTGGGTTCGAATCCCACTCTCTCCGCCAGTTTCTACAAGACGGCCCGCAGCACCCTGCGGGCCGCTTTGTTTTGGCGGTCCGCATTGCCTCCGGAGAGAGTGGGATGAGAACGCGGCGGGCGCGATGGCGCCCTTTCAGGATGCGAAGCCTGACTAGCATGGAGCCCTTGGCTCAACCCTGCCGCAGGCCTGGGGTTCGAACGCGGGAGCGAGCATCGCGAGCAAATCCAAGGATCGCATAGCGCAAACTGGCATGGCCGCAGGCAATCCCACTCTCTCCGCCAGTTTTATCAAAACGGCCCGCAGCCTCCTGCGGGCCGCTTTGTCTAGGCGGTCTGCATCACCTCCGGAGAGAGTGGGAGGAGAACGCGGCGGGCGCGATGGCACCCTTGGCAAAATACGAAGCGTGATCGGCATGGAGCCGCAGGCTCAACCCTGCCGAATCCCGCCTTGGGAATGAGGAACCCGGTTCGAATGCGCGGGAGCATCGCGACCTTCTGACGATCCGCTCATCGAAGCTCGCGGGCGAGCCTGACTTGCGGCAAGTGCTCGAAATGGGCGTCGCGGGTGGCGAGTTCGCCGCGCAGCTCGTGGGCGATGGCGCTGATCCAGATGTCGTTGGTGGGGATCGGCGTGCCCTGGTTCTGAAGTTGATCGAGGAAATTGCCGTAAAGCTCGGCGCTGCGGCGGGTGAGGGTCGCGATTTCGACCTGGGGTTGGCTCAGGAAGTCATCGAGCTTCGCAATGTTCTCCGCGGCGCGTCCGCCTTTTCCAAATCCGTGGAGCAGCTCGCCGAGGACGATGCTTGGCAGCACGACCCGGTCGGCGATGGCGATGTTCGCGTGCCAGCGGCCGGAGCGACGCCAGTCGCTGTAGGCATTGGTATCGAGGACGACGATCAGGTCCATAGCTCCGGGTCGATGCGACGGAGATCCTGATCGAGGTAGCGATCCCAGTTCGCGCCAAAGTCGGAGTCGCCGGCGTAACGGTCGAGGTTGGATTTCGGCAGTCGCTCGCCCTTGACGTTGAGTCCGCGCGCCAAGGCTTCGAGCAGAAGCTGGTTCATCGAGACGCCGCGCGCGGCCGCCTCGGCTTTTGCCTTGGCGACCCATGCATCCTCGACGCCGCGTACCGTCAGCTGAGTCATGCATGCAGTTTCAACGAAAAGTGCATGCGGTCAAGCCATCACCTGCCGCTTGATCCGCGTGGAGGCGCGAAGTGCAGCGGGGAAGCGGAGGAGTTGCCGTCGTCGCGGTCTTCTACAGCACGTCAACCACCTGGAATGGTTTCGGAGCTTGGACGCGTGTCGAAAGGCGGGTAGAACATTTCCAATGCTCTTGTTTTCGAAGTTTCCCCGTCCCGGCGTCCCAGGTAGAAGCCTGCCTGAACAGAGACGTTGGCGAGAATTTCAGAATTCAAGGCCCCCGGGGCTGACCCCCGGGCCCCCGAGGTGACGTTCCGTGCTACCCGCCCCATCCCGCACTTTCAGCGCGGCGGAAGGGCTGCGCCGATCCCGGGGCTGCGCGCTGCTTACCCCGGGCTATCTCATGTTGTCCCTTCAGGACATGGAACCGCGACACGATGATTTGTGGGTAACGGGCAGAGTAAATCGGCGCCCGCCTTGCCCCCTCTCTTTCGCTTTCACAAGTTCGCGCCGCCGACTTTCTCGCTGGATCGGCAGATTCGTCCCACAGGGTTACGGTTTTGTGGGACGCATGGTAGCATGGGAAAAATGGAGGTTGAAGCATGGCAGAAGGTGTAAATGTGCGGTTTTCCGGCGTTCTGAGAAGGTTCGTTGAGCAACGTTCCGGCGAGACCGGTCTCTATGGGTCGGCCAGCGAATACATCCGCGATCTGGTGCGCCGCGATTTTGAGCGCGAGGAGAACCGTCGCTGGGAATTCCTGCGCGATGAATTGCGGGCGGGAATGGAAGCGGATCGTGCCGATTTCGTTCCCTTGGACGACAAGGACATCATCACCGAAGCGAAGCTCCGCCGGAATCCCCACGGATGAGGAGCACACAAAGGAACCGACCTTTTTGCAGACCCGTATCGGGAGCAGGCGGTGGGTGGTGGAGGGCGGCGGCTGGTCCTTCGGCGATGCGGTGTGCGTTAGTTGGCGGGATTCCGGGCTGCTTCTTCCGCCGCCCCACAGCTTGGCGCGCTTGGCAGATCTAGAAAATCGATGCGTCCACGAGGGCAAGCACATCGTCGAGGACGTCTTGTGGCGCCCGTTCGATGAACTTCATCCCTCTTGTCCGGAAATCGAGGGACTTCACCTGCTCGCACATCACAAAGCCGCTCAGGGAAGTCCGGCTGGCGATCGGAACGTGAAACGGAATCTTCCGGTCCGTGTTGGTTACCGGGCAGCAAATGGCCATACCGGTTCCCTTGTTGAAAGCATCCTTGCTGATCACCAGAGCGGGCCTTCGACCTTTCTGCTCGTGGCCGGACTGCGGGTCGAAGTCCAAGGTCACCAGATCGCCTTGGCGTGGAACGTAAGCCGCCATTACCAAGTCTCCCGTCCTTGCGTGTCCCAATTGAATTCGGCCACCTTGTAATCCTTGGGCATTGCCGCTACCAGATCCTCGATTCGGTGACGCCCGCGGACCCGGGGTGCTACCACGACAGGCTTCAGGATGATCGCGTCTTTGCCTGGAGAGAGTCCGATCTCGACACTAGCGCCGGGTTCGATTTGCAAAGCCGTTAGCAGTGCTTTTGGCAGGCGAAGCCCCTGGCTGTTTCCCCAAGCTTGCAACTTCGTGATCATGATGGAAATGTATAGTCGGCGGCTATATCCGGCAAGATTTGGTTTCGAGGGGAGGGGAGGGGAGCGGTGGACTTTTGGCGGCATTGGATTGGTGAATCCGCGGTCCCGGTGTTTGCGTTGCGGTCCTTCGGCAATGCGGGCCGCTGGAAGTGGCGGGTTTCGGGGGACCGCTCTGCGGGCCAGGAGGCTCCGCGCACCCGGTGGAAAAAAGCCCGCCCCGGCGAGCCGGGGCGGGCGGGCGGATGGGCTTGGATCAGGTCGCCTCGGGATTGATGTCGATGGCACCGTACTCGCCGTCCTTGCGGCGGTAGATGATGGTCAGGCAGCCGCGGCGCGCGCTTTTGTAGAGCACGAAGGGACGCTCCGAGAGTTCGAGTTCCATGACGGCGTCTTCCTTGTACATCGTCTTGAGGCGGTACTTCTCCGGATGCACCAGGAAGGGCTCGGGATCGTGCTCGGCTTCGGCCGGGTGGTCGATAATCTCGTCGCGGAAGAAGCGCTCGTCGAGGTGACGGATCGACTCGTTGCGGTGGGGGCGCTTCATCTTCATGAGGCGCGTCTTGTGCTTGCGCATGCGGCGGGCGATCTTGTCGATCGTCTCGTCGATCGCGGCGTACATGTCCTGCCCTTCGGTGTGGGCCTCAATTGTGATGTGGTTCGCGCAAAAGAGGATGATTTCAGCGATGTGCCGGTTCTTCTGAACGTCAAGAATGGCTTTGGCCTCGATGATTCGCGGGTAGTCGAGGTGGAGACCCTCGATCTTCTTATGGGCGTAATCGCGCAGCGAATCGGTCACGGCCTCATGACGAACGGTGACAACGATGGGCAGGTTCACATTTGCAGTTTGCATCTCTATACTCCTGTTTGTTTTTGGGGTGAATGGACGGCGGTTTTATCCGCCTTATCCACCTGACAGGCTGGACCAGATCCGGTGGCTTGGCCACCTCCTTCTTGCGAAAACGTGGCATGCCTTGCAGGAAAAGGGCCGCCGGCCCTGCCGGGTAATCCCATTGTAAACACCGATCCTCCTGAGACTCAATCCACCCCGAGGATAGCGGGGAGCATGTGGATTTTTTCGACCAAACGGTCGGCGCCCGCTGCTTCGAGCACCGAGAGGTCGTGATAGCCCCAAGCGACGGCGACGGCGGGAATTCCGGCGGCGCGGGCGGTGGCAATGTCGATGGTCGAGTCGCCGATGAAGCGGCAGTTTTCCGGAATCAATCCCCAGTGGCGGGCGATCTGCAGGGCGGCCTCCGGGTCGGGCTTGCGCGGGGTTTCCGGGCGCTGGCCGAGGACGGGATCGAAGGGCGCGCCGGGGAAGAGGCGCGCGACGATTTCGACGGTGAAGGGGTGGGGCTTGTTGGAAAGAATGGCCATCGGGAAGCCGGCGGTGGCGAGGGTGGCCAGGCACTCCGGAATGCCGGGGTAGGGCGCGGTGCCGTCGGGCCAGGTGAGGGCGTAGTCTTCCTTGAAGGCGGCTTCGACTTGATGGGCCAGGTCGTCGGGAGAGCCGGCGGGGAGGGCCTTGCGGGCGAGTTCGAGCGAGCCGTTGCCGATGAAGGTGCGGATCACCGGGGAGCCGTGGGTCGGCAGGCCGAGGTGGCCGAGGCTGCGGTTCAAGGAGGCGGCGATCCCCGGGAGGGAATCGACCAGGGTGCCATCGAGATCGAAAATCAGGCCGGGACGCATCGCGGGGCGGATGAAAGGGGCTGCGGTCGCCGTCGGCAAGCCCTGCGCCCGCCCTCCCGGATCAGGATGCAACGACCTCGATGGATTTCGTGCCGCGTTCGCCGTCGCGGATCTGGAATTTCACCGGCAGGAATTTTTCGATGACCGCGATGTTGGTCGGGACGTGGGCGTCGGGCGACATGGTGAGGATCCGGCCTTTTCCTGCGAGGGCCATCGGCAGGAGGAGCTGGTCGGCAAGGCAGCGGCCGACCGCCGCGCCGGAGCCGATGAAATCGTTCATTGCCTTGGCGGCGCGCTGGCCGACGCGTTCGGCGGAGACGCCTTGTTCGCCGAAGCTGCTGGTGAGTTCGCGCCGGTCACCGAAGTCGGTCTCGACCAGGCAGCACAGGCCGAGCCCGGGGCCGGGTTCGCAGTTCTCAATCGCGGCGTCGCGGGTGGGCATGAGCTCCACGGCGGCATCGAGCATCCGGCCGGCGAGCGACAGCGGAAGCTGGCGCGTCAGGACGCGGATCCGCGTGGCGACGGCATCGGCGCGGGTGACGAGGTCGAGCGGGAGGAGCTTGGAGCAGGGCTCGATCCGGCAATTCACGACGCCGCCGCCCGCCGGGGCGAAGCCGGCGGTGTGCAGGGTGATTGAGGCCTCGACGCCGGCGTTCTTCAAGGCGGGCAGGAAGACGCGGTCGAGGAAGTCGAAGGGCGGTGCGAGCGGGTTGTGAGTGCCGCCTTCGAGCTTGAGGGTGGAGCTCTCGCCGGCTTGGCACAGCGCGGGCAGCAGGGTCTGGAAAAGCAGGCTGGTGCTGCCGGCGGTGCCGATGGCGAAGTGGTAGTCGCCCGCCTTCACCTTCCCGGCGCGGAAGACCAGCTCGGTCGAGCCGATCTCCGCGCCGTCGGTGCTGCCGCCGGAGATCTCGCAGGCCGCCTTCACGCAGGTCAGGTGCTGGCGCATCAATCCCGGCCGCGGGCGCTTGCCGCGGATGTTCGTCATGCGGAAGGGCTGGCCGGTGACCATCGCCAGCGACAAGGCCGTGCGCAGCATCTGCCCGCCGCCGGAGGAGCCGTCGAGTTGGAGGGGTTTCATGGGGTTGGGTAGATGGGAGATGGTGCGGCGGATTGGAGTGTCGCCTTGAAGGCGACATAACGATGGACGGGCGGCATCCTGCCGCGCGGAGCATTGATGGGGGACGGGCGGCAGGATGCCGCCCGTCCGTTGTCATGTCGCTTCGGAAAGCGACACTCCGTTCAATCATCCGCCGCGGCTTCGTCCTTGATCACGAAGCGCGCCTGGAGCTTCGCGACCGTTTCGGCGAGACCGGCGGACTCGACGCTGCGGAGGACTTCGGGGAAGTTCTTGTAGGCGTCGGGCGCTTCGTCGATGGGATATTTGCGGCAGTTGGAGAGGATGTCATGGGTGTCGAAGTCGGCATCGACCAACTTCTGGTCCAGGGTCCGCGCCGCGTGCTTGCGGCCCATCTGGCGGCCGGCACCGTGGTTGACCGACCAGGCGGTGCGTTCGGCCCCGGCTTTGGCGACCATCACGACCGAGCCGTCGCGCGGGTTTCCGGGCAGCAGGATCGGGTGACCGGTCTCCGCGAAGGGAGTTCCGGCCAGCGAGAAATGCCCGCCGGGGATGGCCCGGGTCGCGCCCTTGCGGTGGACCCAGTTCTTGCGGCCGTCGAGAATCTCTTCCCGAGCGATGTTGTGCGAGATGAAGTAAACGAGCTGGCCTTTCGCGCCGGGCAGGATTTCCTGGAAGGCTTCCAGGATCAGGGCGTTGATCAGCAGGTGGTTCACCGTCGCGAAGTTCGCGCCGAGCGCCATGTCGTCGAGGTAGGCATCCGCCTCGGAGGTTCCGAGCGGCGCATAGACGAGCTTCTTGTCGCCGGAAGGGTAGGGCGTGCTCCATTTCTCGAACTTCCGTTCGAGGTCCTTGAACTGGGCCGTGGCGAGCAGGTTTCCGAAGCCGCGCGATCCGCAGTGGCTGAGGAAGGAGACGTGGCCGTCCTTCAAGCCGAAGCTGTCCGCGGTCGCCTGCATCGAGGGCCGGTCGTTGACCCGCGTGATCTCGCACTCGCCGAAATGGTTGCCTCCGCCGTACGAGCCGAGCTGGCCGATCTTGTCGGCGAAGTTCTTCACGCGCTCCTCCTTCAGGATGAGCTCCAGCCGGCTACGAAGGGCATCGTAGGTCCCGTCGTGGCCGCGGTGGGTCGAGTCCTCGCAACGCGTCGCCCACTCCGGCGGGATGCCGAGCGCTTCGCAGACTTGCTTGGTGGCCCCTTCGGTCACGGCGAGGACGCCGAGATCGCGGTCCACGCGGCGACCTTTCTTGACCGAGCGCTGGCCGCGGCCGGCACCGGTCGGGGTGCGCTCGACGATGGCGTTGATCAGCGCGCGGCGCACCGCCTTGTCGGCGATCGCGTCCTCCGGGATGTCGAGCTGGAGCAGCGACATCGAGCACTTGATGTCCACCCCGACCGGGCCGGGATAGATATGGGTCGGCGAGACCATCACGCAGCCGATCGGTGCGCCGTAGCCGGCGTGGCCATCGGGATTGAGGATCACGTCGGTGACGCCCGGGGCCATCCGCGAGTTCAGGGCCTGCTGGAGGCACATCTCGTCGAAGTTGTCGCGGATCGCGTCGGTGCCGACCACGGTGATCGGTTTGCCCGCGTTGCCGGGGAGCGGGAGGAAGCCGAGGGCTTCGTCGGTTTTGTGGACGGTCATGGGGAAAGATGGGAGATGGGAGATGGGAGATGGGAGATGGGAGATGGGAGATGGGAGATGGGAGAGTTAGGAACCGGAATGTATTTGTCCCAACGGGACACCGGAGCAAAGCCCGGGGTTGCACCGACATTGGAGGTGCTACCCCGGGTTCGGGTGGAAGAAATGGCTACCTCGAAGAGGTTGTGGAATTCGGAGTGACTGCCCGCCTGTGAGGTGGCTCGCTCTGCAACACCGTTGGTGTTGGTATCGAGTTTCGTGCGGACCCAGGGTAGCTCGTTCCTCGCAACCCTGGGCTTTGGTATGGGGTCCCTTTGGGACAGGGATTGTGGATGGGGTCATCGTGACAAGGAGAGCGAGGACGTTCTTGAGCGCGTCTGATTCCGCCACGGGCACGGGGCCCGGCGGGGTTGGTTACCCGCAAAACCGGTTAGGGTTCACTGTAGTCTTCGCGGCATTCACGATGAAAAGGGTCGGCGACAAGGTTTTGGTGAAACGTTCCTGCTCTACCAACTGAGCTACCGGGCCGTCGTGGCCCGGGCCGGACTCGAACCGACGACCTGGTCTTCCGTAAAGATGTAGTTTCACCGGCATTCGCCGTTTGATGGGGTTGGGAAAGAAGATCCGCGACAAGGGATGGAAGGACGTCTGCCACTGCTCTACCGGACTGAGCTACCCGACGGGCGGGGTCGGATTCGAACCGACGACCCATGGATGAAATGGAGTCCTTCCGGCATTCGCGGAAGAGGGGTGCTGACGAGGAGTTACGGGACGTGCGGGAATCGAACCCGCTGGTTACCAGGATGTAGTCCCGCAGGCATTCAGCGTGATTGGGATTGGCTTTGACGGAGCGCTGGCTTTAGCCGGCTTGGAGGGTCGGGTTGCGGTGGCTGGGGATGTTGTTGGCTCGGTCGCCGGGGATGACCCGCGACCACCTTCCAACCGTCCAAGCCGGCTAAAGCCAGCGCTCCCTTCGAGAGAGAGAGAAAGATCCGCGACGAAGATTGGGAAGATCCGGATAACTGCTCTACCACTGAGCTACCTCGCTGGCGCGAGGGCCGGACTCGAACCGGCGACCAATGTAATCTTCCGGGCATTCGCGGAAAGGGATTTGCCGACAAGGGATGAAAGTGAGCTTCTCCGACGAGCTACCATTGCTCCACTCCGCGCGAGGCGGAGGCGGGGCTTGAACCCACAGCCTTCGGATTCCATGGAGTCACTTTCGCATTCGGCAAGTGGATGGGGAATGCCGGCACGGCGGCGAGGGATGGTGAGACGTGTGGCTTTCGCCGATCAGTTTCAATGATGGTTGTAGTCTCACCGGCATCCGCCGTGCCGACAGATTCGTCATGCGAGTTTCATGCGCTGGTTGAGGGGTTGGAGTTCGATCTCGCGGATCCAATGGTAGCTTCCGTCGGCCCCGGCCGCGAAGGCGGCGATGAGGTCGAAGACGGTGTCGCTGAAGCCGCCGATGTTGAGGATGTCCTTGCGGTCCGGTGCCTGCGTCGTGGTGTTGGGGGTGAGGTCGATGCAGACGAGCCGGGCCTTGGGGTTGCGGGCCTTGAGCTTCTCCCACTCGGCCATCATCGCGGTGCCGCGGCCGGCCTTGGGGTCGGCCCAGGATTCGTTGTCGGAAACGAAGACCACCAGGTCGGGGGCCGCCTTTTCCGAGTTGAGCTTGGCAAGGGGAGCGGAGCAGTTGGTTCCGCCTCCGCCGATCTTGGCGAGCTTGGTGGCGTTGGTCATCACCGTGTCCCGCGGGTTGAGGGTGACGTCCACGACCTTGACCTCGAATGGCAGGACGCGGGCGTCCCGGTTCTTCCGCAGGAAAGCGGCGGCAACCAGGGCCGCGACGTCGATGCAGCGGACCGACGAGCTGGCACCCTTGCGGTAGCCGGTGACGGACGATTGCATCGAACCCGAGACGTCCGGGCAGACCACGACCTTGCCATCGATCTCCGGCACGTTCGAGATCGCGACTTCCATCGCGTCTTGGAGCGCTTCGCGGATGACCCCGGGCACCTCCTTGCCGGCATTCATGTAGGCGACGAGGAGCTGGTAGGGGAAGACGCGGGCGCGCCGGATTTTCTCGGGATCGGCCAGCCGCGCGGCCAGCTTTTCCGCCATGCCGCCGAACTTGAAGACCCCGTGACGGGCGAAGGTGTTGAGGTTCATCCGCGTGGTTTGCCACGAGGCGGAACCGGCGATCGCCGCCCACTCCCGTCCACCGAGATCGAGCGCGGTGAGCATCTGGAACGGCACGTCGGGGACCTCGCCTTCCTTGGAACGCTTCCACGCTTCGAAGGCGCGGAGGGTTTCCGGCAGGGCGGCGGAGTCCCAGGGCTTGCCGACCAGCCAGGCGTAGAAGGCCTGCCGGGTGGCATCGGCCGGACGCGGGTGGACCATCTTCACGACATCCGCCAGCGAGGGATCGTTGCCGATCGCCGCGTTGAGCAGTTGCCGTTCGTCGGCCCGCTCGAGCCACTGGCGGACGAGCCGCTTCGGCGCCGAGCCCAGGGACTTCCGCCCGGTGACGCCGGAGCGGAGGATCTGGACGAAGTTCCGGAGCATCTTCCCGTTGTCGATGACCTGCGGGAAGATCTCGATCAGCCGGTCGAGGTCGCGGGTGGCGAGCACCGCGCAGAGCAAGGCCGGCATGTCCTTCATGTGGCCCTTGCGCCGGGCGTAGAGGGCGGTCTGCGCGAGGAAATCGACATCCACCGACTTGGCCAGGTCTAGCACGCGGTCGAGCTGAGTCTCGGCGGAGGCGTAGAAGGTCCGGGTCAGGCAGCCGGTGGCGGCCAGCCGGGCGAGGGTCGCCTTGGGCGAAAGCTCGTAGGCCGGGGCTCCCGCGTCGTTGCGGACGGTCGCCGCGGGGAGCAGGGCGCCGCGGATCGTTTGGAACAGGTTCTTGTTGGCCATGGTGGTGCGTCCGTCGGTTGCGGCGGACAGGGAAGTATTGGCACGGGGTGTGCCAGGTTGAGATGGTGGATGGTAGATGGTGGATGGAAGATGTTGGAGGTGAGTGATATGAGAAATTTATGGGAAAATTTCAGGGCGGTTCTGGTGGAGCGGGAAATTCCATGGAGATCTAGAAAATGCGCGTGATTTATCCAATTGGATAGGATGGAGTTCCGGTCGTGAAGCGCGTGGCGATCGGACTTCTGGGAAGCAAGCTGGACAGCGGGTTTGATGCCCGGCGCTGGGACGGCTGGCGGCCGAGCGTGGCCTTGTTCCAGCACGAGGAGCTGCTGTTCGACCGCTTCGAGCTGCTGGCGGAGCGGCAGTTCGATGGCTTGCAGGAGCGGGTGGCGGAGGATGTCCGGCTGGTTTCGCCGGAGACGACGGTGGTGAAGCATTTCGTCGACTTCGGTCGCGATCCCTGGGATCTGGCGACGGTTTACGGGGCCCTGCACGATTGGGCGCGTGGCTATGACTTCGATCCGGAGAAGGAGGAATACTGGATCCACATCACGACCGGCACGCACATCGCGCAGATCTCGCTGTTCCTGCTGGTCGAGGCGGGCTTCCTGCCGGGCAAGCTGGTGCAGACCTCGCCGCGGACGTCGGGGCGGGTGACGGATCCGAAAGGGCGCTATGCGGTGATCGACCTCGATCTCTCGAAGTACGACGCGCTTAGTACCCGCTTCGCGAAGGATGTCGCGGAGACCACGGACTTCCTGAAGAGCGGGATCGCCACCCGCAGCGCCGGCTTCAACCGGCTGATCGACCGGATCGAGCAGGTGGCGCTGCGCTCGCAGGCACCGGTGCTGCTGACCGGGCCGACCGGGGCGGGGAAGTCGCACCTGGCGCGGCGGATTTTCGAACTGCGGAAGCAGCGCGGCGGGATGCGGGGGAGTTTCGTCGAGATCAACTGCGCCACGCTGACCGGCGATACGGCGGCATCGGCCTTGTTCGGGCATGTCCGCGGGTCCTTCACCGGGGCGCAGAAGGACCGGCCGGGCTTGCTGCGGGAGGCGGATGGCGGGCTGCTGTTCCTTGATGAGATCGGCGAGCTGGGGCTGGACGAGCAGGCGCGGTTGCTGCGGGCGCTGGAGGACAAGACCTTCCTGCCGGTGGGCGCGGACAAGCCGGTGACGAGCGATTTCCAGCTCATCGCCGGGACGAACCGCGACCTGCGCGCGGCGGTGGCGAGCGGCAGATTCCGCGAAGACCTGTTAGCCCGGATTCATCTGTGGACGTTTTCGTTACCGTCGCTCGGGCAGCGGCGGGAGGACATTGCGCCGAACCTCGATTTCGAGCTGGAGCGCTTCAGCCGGACGCATGGCCGGCAGGCGAGCTTCAATAAGGAGGCGCGGCAGGCCTTCCTCAAGTTCGCGGAAGCGCCGGACACGCCGTGGAGCGGGAATTTCCGCGATCTCAACGCGGCGGTCACCCGGATGGCGACGCTGGCGCCGCGCGGGCGGATCCGGATCGAGGAGGTGGAGGAGGAAATCGGGCGGCTGCGGGAAAGCTGGCAAAGGCCGGGAAGTACGGCGTCTGTCGTAGAATCGGCGGATCTCGGAGGGCTGGTGGAAGAGGAGCTGGATCCCTTCGATCGGGTGCAGCTCGCGCATGTGGTCGCGGTGTGCCGGCGGTCGCGGAGTTTGTCGGAGGCGGGGCGGGAGTTGTTCGCGGTGTCGCGGACGAAACGTGCGGTGACCAACGATGCGGACCGGCTGAAGAAGTACCTGGCGAAGTTCGGCTTGGATTTCGAGAGGTGCAGGGGGTGAAGGGCATGGACTGCGGCAGCCTGCTGCCGCTCTCCCTCGCCAGCCTGCTGGCGAAGAAATCGCGCTGCCCAAACGGCCCCGCCAACTTCAAAACACCGCATTGCGAAAGCAGATCCACGGCCCTCCCTGACTCGCCAGCAGGCTGGCGGCAGAAAGCGGCAGCGGGCTGCACGCAGTCCATGGTGGCAGGGCCTTGCGGCCATGTCATTCCAACGGGTCCCACGCCTTGCGGGAAATGGCGGAACTCATGGCGAGGCAGATGGCGGCGGCGAGGAGGGCTTCGACGAGGAGGAAGACCCAGAAGAAGCCGATCATTTTCGCGCCGATGGCCAGGCCGGGGACGGCCAAGGCGGTGATCATCAGGACGAACATCACCGCGCCGCGCGTTGCCGACTTTGCCTCTTCGGCCGGTTTGGAGAGCGGCACGGTTTTCTCGATCGCGCCGGGGACGAGGGCGTAAACCGGCATCGCGATGAGACCGGGCAGGAGCATGACGGCGCTCGCCGGGCCGTTCGGGAGGACGCAGACGACGACGGCGGCGAGGATCAGCGCGGGGAGCACGAGCACGACGGCCACGGCCCGGATCGCGCCGCGGATGAAGGGGGCGGGGCCGGGCACGGGAGCGAGCCGGTAGAGGTCGGCGGCTTGCCAGTTTTGGGAAAACTGGAGGAGGTTCATCGCCATCAGCGGGATCAGCCCGAGGTAGCCGCCGGCGAAGGCGATGCCGATGTCGCCGCTGGTTCCGGTCGCTCCTTGGACGAGGAAAACCGCAGGCATCACGAGCATCGGCGCGAGGCCGGGATAAACCCGGAGCTTCACATCGCGGTCGCGCAGGAGGTAGGCGGCGGTGAGGCGGAACGAGGCGCGGACGATGGCATCGCGCAGGGCCCAGGAAAGCGGCGGCGCGTCCATCAGGCGGTCGAGCAGGCGGCGCTGGGCGGGATCGCGCGGCTTGGCGGGGCGAGATTCGGCGAGGTTCTGCAGGCCTTCCTCATAACTCGCGGCGAGCCGTCCGAAGGCCAGTGCGAGGACGCCGGCGGTGACCGCGATGCCGATGGCTGCCAGCGCCCACGACGAGGGGGTGCCGCGGCCGGTGAAGACCTCGTCGAAGCCGGCGAACCAGGCCGGAGGGAGGAGGAAGATCCACCATTTCTCGCTCAGGGATATGGTGGTCGGGCCCATCGTCCGCATCACGATCGGCACCATCTGGCTGGCGGCCATCATGCCGACGGCGAGCAGGACCTGGGCGCCGGTCATCAGGTTGTCCAAGCGTTCGCGGCCGAACCAGCGCAGGCAGAGTTGATAGAGCAGCACCACGCTGCCGGAGCAGAACAGCGCGGCGAGGCAGGTGGAGGCGAGGTGGACCGGCAGGAACAGCCAGGTGCCGTACTTGCCGACGGAGCCGATGATCAAGCCGGTGATATTGAAGGCGAGGGCGAGCCACAGCGAGATGCGGGTGAGCACGGAGACCTTGGCCCAAAGCAGCGTGCGGGGCTCGACCGGCCGGTGCAGCAGGATTTCCGCTTCGTCCTTGTTGAACAGGATCTCACCGGCGGAGGAGGCGATGAACATGCCGAGGAACAGCAGCGACATGCCGTGGAGGTAGAACGACAGGATGAACGACGTCTGACTGAGGAAAGTCAGCGCGAGCAGGCCGACGAGTCCGTACATCGCGAGGGTGCCCCACAGCTTGCCGGCCACCGATTTCGGGGCCTTTCCTTTTTTCAGCCCGCGGGCGCTGCGACCGCGGAGGAACAGCGTCAGGTAGAGCTGCTGGAGCGTCCGCGAGGCCGATGTTTGGGACTCGTTCACGGGCGGAAGGTCTTCGCGAAGTCGGCGGCTTTGCGCTCGAGGTCGTCGCCGCCGGTGAGGTGGGTGAAGAGCTGCTCGAGCGAGCGGGCGTCGTGCTGCGCGACCAGTTCGGCGGGAGGGCCGTCGACCTTGATGACCCCCTGGTCGATGATGATGACGCGGTCGCAGACCCGCTCGACCACGTCGAGGATGTGCGAGCTGTAAACGATCGCCTTGCCTTCGCGGGCCAGGGTCTGGATCAGCGCCTTGAAGCCGACCGCGGCATTGGCATCGAGGCCGTCGAGCGGTTCGTCGAAGAACACGACGGGCGGGTTGTGGAGCAGCGCGGCGGTGATGACGACCTTGCGCCGCATGCCTTTTGAGTACGCGCCGAGCAGCTTGTCGGTGAGGGTTTCGAAGCTCAGGTCGAAGAACGCGATGAACTGGCGGATTCGCTCGCGCGCGGCTTCGGCCGGGATGCCGTAGAGGGCGGCGACCATCTCCAGGTATTCGAGACCGCTGAGCGATTCGAACACCGCGCCGGAGTCGGGAACGAAGCCGACGTTGCGCTTCACCTCCATCGGGTGGGTCAGCAGGTCGTGGCCGCAAATGGTCGCCGTTCCGGAGGTCGGCGCGAGCAGGCCGGTGAGCATCTTCAGCGTGGTCGATTTCCCCGCGCCGTTCGGCCCGAGCAAGCCGACGATCTGCCCGGCGGGAATGTCGAGGGTCAGGCCGTTGACCGCGGTCTGGAGGCCGAAGCGCTTGGTGAGATTCTGGAGGGAAATCATCCGCCGGTGTTTGTGGCGGAGCGGGTGGGGGAGGGCGATGAAAATTCAGAACGGGTTATTTGGAGGGCAACTGCCGCAGGCGGGACTTCACCACGGTCCCGTCCATCAGGACCACGCGGTGGATTTCGTTGCCATCGACGTTGAGCTCGATGAAGTAGTAGAGGGTGTTGCCGTTCTGGGCGCGCTTGAGGGAGATGAGTTCCAGACGGACGACATTCTTCTCCCCCGGCGGGTCGCCAGCGTCGGCGCTGGCCTTCGCGAGTTCGATGGCCTTTTCCGGGGAGAGCGGGAGCTTATCGGTCAAGCTCAGGAAGGGTTGCCTTTTCAGCGCTGCGGTATCGACCGGGAATTCCTTGGTGAACGTGATCTCCTCGTTCGGCTCGAGGCCGGGCGTGGTGAAGACGGGGCCTTGGTGGATGAGGATTTCAGCCGGCGGGTCTTGCGCCATCGCGGCAAGGCCCAAGAAGACGGCCATGCCTGTCTGGAGAAGGAATTTCGAGTGCATCGTGGGAAGGATGGCGGTTTGAAAGAGCGGCGCAAGCTCCGGCGTGGCGTGACAGCCCGGCGGATCGTGGTCGTATCCGCGGGATGCGAGTTTGGATGTTTTTCCTGTCTGCCGGCCTGGCCGGCGCGGCGGTGCGGATCGAGGTGAAGCCGGGTGATGACGTGGCGGCGGCGTTGGGAAAGGCGCGTGAAGTTAGGAAGCAACAGCCTGAAGAAACGATCGAGTTGGTCTTTGCCGATGGCGTCCATCGCTTGACCGCGCCGCTGGTGCTCACGCCGGAGGATTCCGGGACGGCGAAGGGGCCGCTGCGGCTGGTGGCGGCGGCGGGGGCGAAGCCGGTGATTTCCGGCGGGCGGGTGATCGGGGGATGGCAGGTCGATGACGCCGGGGTATGGTCGACCAAAGTGGATGGCCCGGTTTTCGAGCAGCTCTGGGTGAACGGCCGGCGGGCGGTGCGGTCGCGCGAGCCGGATGTGGGATTTTTCCGGATGAAGGCGGTGACGGAGGAGAAGATCGAAGGCGGGGCAAGGCAAACGGTCACGCTGGAAGGCGAGGCGCTGAAGCTGGTGCGGGAGTTGAAGGGCGAGGCGCTGGCGAAGGTCCAGATGCTGGCCTATCACAAGTGGGACAACACCCGGCGCTTCATCGAGAGCGTGAATGAAACGGGCTTCGTCACCCGCGGTCAGACGATGAAGCCCTGGAATCCGTGGGATCCGAAAAGCGGGCTGGTGTTAGAGAATCTGGAGATGGGATTTGACGAGCCCGGGGAGTGGTTTCTTTCGCCGGAGGGCACGCTCTATTACCGGCCCTTGCCGGGCGAGGTCCCGGCGACGTCGGAAGTCGTGGCACCGGTCGCCGGGCAGTTCGTGGTGATCGCGGGCAAGCCGGACGCCAGGGTGAAGCACGTCGAGATCCGCGGGCTGGCTTTCCGCCATGCCGGGTGGGTTTGTCCGCCGGGTGGCTTCGAGCCGAGCCAGGCGGCGGCACCGATCGAGGCGGTGGTGCAAGTGGACCAGGCGGAGGGAATCGTGATTGCGGACTGCGAGATCGGGCACACCGGGCTTTACGGGGTCTGGTTCCGCGACGGTTGCCGAGGTTGCCGGGTGGAAAAGTCGCTGCTGCACGACCTCGGGGCCGGCGGGGTCCGCTTCGGCGCGATGGCGATGAAGCGCGACACCGGCGGCAACGCGATGGAGGACTGCATCCTGCGCGACGGCGGCAAGGTGTTCCCCTGCGCGGTCGGGGTGTGGATCGGCCACAGCGGGGATAACACCGTACGACATAACTCGATCAGCCATTTCCCCTACACCGGCGTCTCGGTCGGCTGGCGCTGGGGCTACGCCGATAGCGAGGCGAAGCGCAACCGGATCGAGGCGAATCACATCCACCACATTGGCAACGGCCTGCTGAGCGACATGGGCGGAATTTACACGCTCGGGCCGTCGGAAGGCACCGTGCTGCGCGGCAACCGGATCCACGACATCGTCTCCTATGATTACGGTGGCTGGGGACTGTACAACGACGAGGGCAGCACCGGCATCTTGTTAGAGAACAACCTCGTCTACCGCACCACCACCGGCGGCTACCACCAGCACTACGGGAAAGAGAACATCATCCGGAACAACATCTTCGCGTTCGCCCGCGACCATCAGCTCCAGTTCACCCGGCCGGAGGAGCACCTGTCGTTCCGCTTCACCGGAAACATCGTGTTGTGGGACAAGGGCCGGCTGTGGAGCGGCGGCGGGCAGGGGAAAGGGGAATTCGAGATCGACCGCAACCTCTACTGGACGGCGGATCCCGGCGGGGTGAACTCCTTCGGCCGGCCGTTGGCGAAGTGGCGGGAAGCCGGCCATGACTTGAACTCGGTGGTCGCCGACCCCGGCTTCGTCGATCCCGCGAAGGGCGACTTCCGTTTCGTGGATCCGGCGGTGGCGGCGAAGATCGGGTTCACGCCCTTCGATTTCGCGGCGGCCGGGGTGCGCGGTGATGCGGGGTGGAAGGCGAAGGCGGCGGAGGTGCCGGCGGGGTGGCGGAAATGAAGCGTTAAAATAACGTCGAAGTTTCGAGCGGGCATTTCCGTAAGTGGCGACATGAGCTTTGCTTATGTCGGGCGGGTGTTGCTGGGCGCGGTTTCCTTTCTCTCCACCGCGGCCGCGACGGTGGTCGGGCTGGGGACGATCGAGCAGCCGGTGAACCTCGGGCTGCGCTCGGATCCGGCGTCGATTCCGCTGGGACCGGTGGCTTACGAGGCGAACCATGGCTACGGGATCCACGCCTTGATCAGCGCATCGCGGCCTTGCCAGCACGGGGCGATGGAGGTGGAGAAGGGGCAGGAGCTGGAGCAGAACCTGGCGCGGGCCTTCGGGATTTCGGTGGAGCCGTTGGACGAGACCCAGGTGCCGTATGTTCCGGTGGTGCTGCGGGTGAAGTCATGGCCGAAGCCTTCCTACAGTCCCTATTCGCGGGAGCAGGTGCTGGCGGCGACCTTGCAATGCCTGGTGCGGTCGTCGGGAGGCAGGCCGAAAGTGCCGCTGGTGGTCCAGGTGGTGACCGAGGATCCGGCGGACCGGGCGTGGGCGGCGAAGTATGCGGGGAAATACATCAGCCACCCCGACGACCCCAAGGAACCGGTCGAGCCGACGCCGGTGCCCGGGACGAAGATCGAGACGGATGCCTTCGGGGTGGCGCGGGTGGTCTTTCCCGGCGTCAGCGGGAAGCCGGTCCTCGAGCCGCGGCCGCCGGTGTGGATGCCGTTCCGGCTCGGCGGCGAGAGCGGGCCGGACGAGCCGACCTGGGAGATGCTGCCGGTGTGGACCGGGGACGCGTGGGGCGAGCCGCTCGATGCGCTCGGTCGCCCCTATCTCCTGTTCCACGACCTCTTCAATCCGGCCAGTGCGTTCACCGCCCAAGTCAACGCCCTGTTCAGCCGGGGGCAGTCGAAGAACTGGAGCGTGAAACGCGACGCGGGGCTGACTTCGGCCCATCTGTCTTTCGACGAGGTGTCCGACGGCGACCTGGCGGCCTTCCTTCACGCCCTGGTGCTGTCGGTGCGGCCGACGGAAGAACAGCCGCTGGAGGTGACCTTGCGGCCGTATCGCGGTCCGGTCCCGTATTTTGCCGTCTGTCTCGAAGCGGGAGGTTGGGAGGCAGTGAAGTTGGGAGGTGACGATGCGCTGAAGGGGAGTTTCGTGCTCGATGCCGCCACCGGGAAGCTGCTGCGCGGCACCATCCCGCGGCACACGCTGGAAGGGTGTGGCAGCGGATCGATGCGGGTGACCGGTCCGCGGGAGGAGGATGACACCGGGAATCTCTCCAAGGAACTCCACGGGTCCTACCAGTGGTACTTCATGCGAGGGATGAAGGCACGGGACTTCGAGCCGACGGCGGAGGAGATCAAGCTGGGCCTGGGTGAAAGCAAGGGGAACTCGATGCGGGCGAAATTCTGGCATGCCGGGTATCGCGATGGGGTGTTGGAATTCCTGGATCCCGCCCGGCTGGAGGAGCCCGAGGTCGCGGCGCCGCCGGAGGCGGACAACGAATTGTCGAGGTATCGGCGAGACGGCTGGCAGGCGGGTCATCGCCGTGGAAAGGAGATCGGGGCGAAGATCCTGAACGAGCGGAAGGCGGAGCTGGAGAAGGCCGGGAGATAAGTGGGGACGGCGGGAGTCTGCGAGCGTCCTGTTCTGCAGGTCTTCCTCGGCAGCAGATTCCTGAATCCAATCCCGAGCTCCGGGCGAACATCCGAGGTGAGGCGTCGTGGATGCCTCGGTTCCGATGTCTTCCTACACCCGCCAATTTCCCATTAGTCGCTTGTCCCGTGTGGTTTCCGCGGTGCCCGGGGCGTGCTTGCCGGGGAAGGAACGGGCACCATGGCGGGTTCGTTTGGTCCGGCAGCTGGGATCTCCTGCCGGGAAAAGTCTCCATTTGCATTCCGTGGATCCCGATCTAAAACGCAGCGTGCCCGACGCCGGAGCAACTTCATCCGCGGCTCCCGCCCTGCTTGATGCAGTGGCGAAGGGAGATGCGCGGGCGATGAAGCAGTGCATTGATGTCCATGGACCGCTGGTTTGGGGCATCGTGCGCCGTCGGGTAAAAGATCACTTCGCGGCGGAAGACCTGGTGCAGGAAATTTTCACCGAAGTCTGGAAAAGCTCGGGGCGCCATGATCCGGCGATCGCCAGTGAGGGCGGCTTCATTTCGATGATCGCGCGCCGCCGGGCTATCGACTGGCTGCGCCGCCAGCAGCGCCTGCCGGAAATGGAGAGCCTGCCGGAGAAGTCCGAGATTCCCGCCGAGGCCAGCGTGCCGGGTCTCGGGATGGACCGCGACACCTTGTGGGCCGCCTTGCAGCGCCTGCCGGACGAGACCCGCCGCTTGTTCGTGCTGCATTTCGAAAAGGGGATGACCCACGCCGAGATCGCCGAACTCACCGGCCAACCGCTTGGCAGCGTGAAAACCCGCCTCCGCCGCGGGCTGATCGAAGCGCGCGCCTTGCTGCAGCGCGACTCGGGCGGCGGCATGAATCTCAACCCCGATTCATTGTCATGAGCCGGGAAGAAATGCTTTCACGCTTCGAGGAACTGGACGCCGGCCGCGTGCTGGGCGATCTGGATGCCGAGGAGTCGGCCGAGTGGTCGGAGCTTGCCCAGCAGCTCGGCGTGTCCGGCGATGCGTCGCTGGACCTGCTGGCGGCCGAGTTTGAGGCCGCCTTGTCCCGCGAGACCGCGCCGGCCATGCCGCTGGGGCTTGCCGAGCGTCTCTGCCCGGTGGTGGAGATGCCTGCGAAGGCGGCGGTGGTGCCTGAGGATTCGAAAGTCGTGGTTGGTCCCTGGATCGGGTGGGCTGCCGCGGCGTGTTTGCTGGGTCTGCTGGTGTTCCGCGGTGGAGATACGGAGAAGCCGACCCTGAGCGCCGATTCCCGTCGCGATGCCTTGCTGCGCCAGGAGGCGGGGCTGAAGGGGATTCCCTTCGCCGGTACCACCGGCGACTTCGCGAAAGCGGGCGGTGAGGTGGTGTGGAGCGACGGGAAGCAGGAAGGCTACATGACCCTCAGCGGCATCCCGGCGAATGATCCCGGCCAATACCAGTATCAGCTTTGGATCGTCGATCCCGACCGCGACGCGCTTCCGGTGGACGGCGGTGTGTTCGACATCCCCGCGGGTGAGGGCAAGGTCGTGATCCCGATCGATTCGAAGCTCGCCGTGCGCAAGCCGGCGGCCTTCGTGATCACCCGGGAGAAGCCGGGTGGTGTCGTCAAATCCGCCCAAGAGGTGGTGGTGGCGATTGCGAAGCTGTGAGGTGGAGTGCTGCGGCACGACGCAGCTTTCGCTTGGTGCGCGGTCGCTTCGTTCGACTGGCCACGGATTGCCGTGGAGGATGATCCGCGGGCCTCGGGGTGTTTCGGAGATCACCCCGAGCCAGAGCGACGTCGTGCCGGCGCACTCCATGTTGAAATCTTCCGTCGTTTGAGGGATTGGAGACACATATCTCGATTCAAATCCGAGAATCGAAAAAATCTCAAAATAGATGAATCCGAAATCCGGACCTCGGCGAACTCTCATCATGTAGCCGCCAATGGCTCCGATTTGAAACAAACAACACAAGTAACCATGAAAAAACTGTTCCGTTCCGTCTTCGCCCTCTTCGCCATGACTTCCTTCGCGGTCGCCGCCGACAAGAAGGACATCGTCGATACCGCCGTGGAAGCCGGCTCCTTCAAGACCCTGGTCGCCGCCGTGAAGGCCGCGGGCCTGGTGGAGACGCTCAAGGGCGAAGGCCCGTTCACCGTCTTCGCGCCGACCGACGAGGCTTTCGCCAAGTTGCCAAAGGGCACGGTCGAAGATCTCCTGAAGCCGGAGAACAAGGATAAGCTGGTCGACATCCTCACTTACCATGTCGTCAGCGGCAAGGTGATGTCTTCGGCGGCCGTCAAGCTCGACAAGGCAACCGCGGTCAACAAGAAGGAGATCAAGCTCGCCGTGAAGGATGGCAAGCTGACCCTCAACGACAGCGCAAAGGTTGCAACGGCCGACATCGAAGCCAGCAACGGCGTGATCCACGTCATCGACACCGTCATCCTGCCACCCGCCAAGTAAGGGAGTTCGGCATTTCATCCGGCAGCCCCGGTCCATGAAGCTTCTCCTGCGGGGGTGGTTTTATGCGGCCGGGATTGCCATTTTCATGCGGCGGCCTCTGTAAGAGACCGGCGCGGGAGGCGGTAGAGCACGGGTTGCGCTCTTCACGGAACAGAACGTCCCTCCCGCACCCCGCTTCCTCGTGGTTCCGGGCCGCCCTTGTGGTGGCGACCGGGGCGGCGGGTCTGGCGGTTGCGGCGCCCACGCCGGCGCAGGTCGAGTTTTTCGAGCAGCGGATCCGCCCGATCCTGGCTGGGGAATGCTACGAATGCCATGGCGCGGAAAAGCAGAAGGGCGGGCTGAGGCTGGATTCGCGGGATGGACTGCTGGAAGGCGGCGACTCGGGGCCGGCGCTGGTGGCGGGGAATGCCGGCGGCAGCTTGTTGATCGAATCGATCGCCCATGCCGATCCCGACGAGCGGATGCCGAAGGACCGGCCTGAGCTGTCGGCCACGGTCATCGCGGACTTCAGGAAATGGATCGACGAGGGTGCCGTGGATCCGCGGGACGAGGCTCCGGCGGCGGGGCAGGTCGCTGCCGCCGATTGGGGCGCGGTATTCGAGGCGCGCCGCGATTGGTGGAGCTTCAAGCCGCTCCGGAAGATCGAGCCACCGGCCGGAGCCGCCCGACATCCGGTGGACCGCTTTCTCGACGCGAAACTGGCCGGCCAAGGGCTCGAGCCGGCGGCGCTGGCCGAGCGCCCGGTGCTGCTGCGGCGGGTGAGCTTCGCCTTGACCGGCTTGCCGCCCTCACCCGAGGAATTGCAGGCCTTTCTCGCGGATCAGGCACCCGGGGCCTTCGAGCGGGTGGTCGACCGCTTGCTGGCATCGCCGCGGTTCGGCGAACGCTGGGCGCGCCATTGGATGGACCTGACCCGCTTCGCCGAGACCCACGGCAGCGAGGGCGATCCGGCGATCCCGCACGCCTGGCGCTACCGTGACTATCTGATCCGGGCGATGAATGCCGACGTGCCGTGGGACCAGTTGATCCGCGAGCACGTGGCGGGTGATTTGTTAGAGAAGCCGCGGATCAACCGCGAGGAGGGCATCAACGAATCGATGATCGGCCCCGCGAACCTGCGGCTGGTCGAGCACGGCTTCCAGCCGATCGACACGCTGGATGAGCAGGTGAAGACGGTGGACAACCAGATCGATGTGATCTCGAAGTCGTTCCAAGGCCTCACCACTTCCTGCGCCCGCTGCCACGACCACAAGTTCGACCCGATCAGCCAGCGCGACTACTTCGCGCTCTACGGCGTCTTCGCCAGCAGCCGGCCGGGGCATGTGGCGATCGATCTGCCGGAGCGGCTGCGGGTGAACCGCGAGGAACTCGTCAGGCTCAAGGCGGCGATCAAGGGCTCGCTGGTGGAGGCGTGGACGCGGTCCGCGGATGACCTGCATCGCCAGTTGATCGCGCCGGCCGGGTCGCCGGAGTCGCGGCCGTATCCGATTCCCGGTGACGAACTCGCCGACCGCATTGCCGCGGCGAAGGAAAGGATCGCGGTGATTGATCGCGAGGCCCGCGCCGCCGCGCTGGGCGTCCGGACGGGGGATTCGCGGGTTCCGGCGGATCCGCTGGCGGTCTGGACCTTCGAGCAGGACGCAGCCGATTCGCTCGGCGCGCTGGATGGCGAACTTCAAGGCGGAGCGGTCGTTCGCGACGGACGCCTGATACTTGATGGCAAGGACTCGTTCCTGCGAACTCCGCCGCTGGCGAAATCGCTCGGCGAGAAAACGCTCGAGGCCTGGGTCACGGTGGCCGATCCCGTCCAGCGCGGCGGCGGGGTGATCACGGTGGAGACCGGGGACGGCCGGGTGTTTGACTCGATCGTCTATGCCGAAGGGGCGCCGCGGAGGTGGATCGCCGGGAGTGAATTCGGGGTTCGCTCGCGGAATGCCGGCGGTCCCGCGGAGAGAGCGAAGCCGGGTGATTTGGTGCATCTGGCGATCGTTTATCGTGCGGACCAGAGCATCGCGGTGTTCCGCAACGGCGTGCCTTATGGCACGCCTTATGTGGTGCATGGCGATGGCGGGAAGATACGGGGCTTTGAAGCGGGGAATGCGCGGGTTCTGTTAGGGATGCGTCACAGCGGAGGCGGAAATCCCTTTTTCCACGGCGCGATCGAGGAAGCCCGGCTCTATGATCGCGCGCTGAGCGCCGTGGAAATGGCGGGATCGTTCCACGCCGGGCCCGGATGGGTGTCGGTCGGCGAGATCGCGAAAGCCCTCGCGCCGGAGCAGCGAGCGAGGCGGGAACAGGAGATCGCCGCGATCATGGGCGATGCCGCCGCGCTCGCCGAGCGCTTCCCGGATTACCCGCAGCGCGCCGCCGCCCGCCAGCGGCTGCTCGGGGCCTTGCAAAGCGCGGCCAACGATCCCGCCCATCCGCTGCACCGGTGGAAGCAGCTGCGGGATCAAGCACGATCCGCTCCGGCAGCAACGGCGGCGGCAGGTGACTTCACGACCTTTTGGGAGGTCGGTAACCAAGCGAGCGAGCCGTGGTTCGCGCTCGGGATCAACCCGCCGGCGACGCGGGAACAACCCGGTGGATTCGCCATCGAACCCGAAGGGGACGCCGTGCTCGGCGGCTTGCTGCCGGCCGGGGTTTTCAGCCACCTCTTGTCTTCGAAGCATCACGGCGTGTTCACCTCGGCGCGCTTCATGATCACCAGCGGGGCGATCAGCGTGCTGGCGGTCGGCGGCCAGGGTGCGCTGGTCCGCTTGATCCCCGACAATTACCCGCTCGGCAGCGGCGGGATTTTCCCGCAGGCGACGCTCAACAGCGCGAAACCGACCTGGGTCCGGCTCGACACGGCCTATCGCAAGGGGACGATGGCCCATCTCGAATTCGTCACTGCCGGCGACTCGCTGTCGCGCGATGGCTCCCGGCCCGGCCCCGGCGGGCGCTCGTTCTTCGGGGTGTCGCGCGTGGTGTTCCATGAAGGTGGCAGCCCGGCCGGCAGGGGATCCCTGGCGCTCGATTTGCCGATGGCTCCTGCTGAAACGGCGGAAGGCTGCGCGGAGGAGATCCGGCGGCAGTTGCAGGCCGTCATCGCCGCATGGAAAGAGGATCTGCTGACTCCCGTGCAGCACGCCTTCCTCGATGCCTTCGTGCGGAGCGGCCTGCTGCCGGTCTCGCTGGCGGAAGTGCCGGGGCTGGCTCCGCTGGTCGGGGAATACCGCAAGCTCGAAGCCGAGATTCCCGAGCCGCGGCGCGCGCCGGGGGTCTACGAGACGGTCGCCACGGATGCCCGGCTGATGGTGCGCGGCGATCATTTGAAGCCGGCGGAACCGGTGCCGCGCGGCTACCTCGGGCTGGTTTCCAACAAGCCGTACGAGACCCGCCGGAGCGGCCGGCTCGAGCTCGCCGCGGATCTGACGCGCGCCGACAATCCGCTGACCGCGCGAGTGATGGTGAACCGCCTGTGGCAACACCTGTTCGGCCGCGGGCTGGTGGCGACGGTCGACAATTTCGGCCGGCTGGGCGATCAACCGACGCATCCCGAGCTGCTGGATTATCTCGCGGCACGCTTTCAAGAGCAGGGCTGGTCGGCGAAGGAGATGATCCGCTTCCTGGTCACCACCGAGGCCTGGCAGCGGTCGAGCGAGGCCTCGCCTGAAGCCCGCGAGATCGATCCGGACAACCGCTGGCTCTCGCATTTCCGGGTGCGCCGCTTGGAAGGCGAGGCGGTGCGCGACAGCTTGCTGGCGATCAGCGGGCGTCTTGATCCGATGATGTTCGGCCCTGGAGCCGACGCCCTCGCGCCGCCGGACGGTCAGCGGCGGCGCAGCGTTTATCTGACGATCCGGCGCAATTTCCTGAGCCCGTTCCTCGAAGTGTTCGACGCGCCGCGGCCCTTCACCACCCTCGGCCGCCGCGACACGACGAACGTCCCCGGGCAATCGCTGGCGCTGCTCAACGATCCTTTCGTCATCGAGCAGGCCGACCGCTGGGCGGGCGTGCTGTTAGAGACGCCGGAAAGCGCCGATGCGAGGGTGAAGCGGATGTTCCTCCGGGCGCTCGGCCGCGAGCCGTCGGCGAAGGAGCTGGAAATGATCCGCGCCTATCTCGCCGACCTGACCCGCGAGCACGGTCCGGACGGCGAGCGACGGGTCTGGCGCGATCTCGCGCAGTCGATCTTCAATTTCAAGGAACTCATCTACCTCCGTTAGACCCGCCGGCCATGTCACCGATTTCCTCCGCTCTTTCCCGCCGCGAGATGCTGCGCCGCTGTTCGCTCGGCTTCGGTTCGCTGGCAATGACTTCGATGCTTTCGAAGACCGCCGCAGCGGGGGTGGCCGGCCCGCCGCATTTCCGGCCGCGGGCCAAGCAGGTGATCTTCGCCTACATGAGCGGCGGGGTGTCGCACGTCGACTCCTTCGACCCCAAGCCCGAGCTGAAGCGCCGCCACGGCCAGCCGATGCCGGTGCCGGTGAAGCCGACGATGTTCAACAACAACGGCAACATCATGGCCAGCCCGTGGGAGGCCAAGCCGCGCGGGCAGAGCGGGATCGTGATGACCGACTTGTTTCCCGAGCTTGCCGGGCTGGCGGACGAGCTGGCGGTGATCCGCTCGATGACCAGCAAGGTCAACGAGCACGCGCAGGGCAATTACTCGATCCACACCGGCTTTCCCTTCGTCGGGCATCCGACCGCGGGGGCCTGGGCTTCGTACGGGCTTGGTTCGGTGAATGAGAACCTGCCCGGTTTCGTCGTCCTGCAAAGCGGTGGCGCGGCGGTGCCGCACGGCGGGCTCGGTCTCTACAGCAGCGGCTACCTGCCGGCGCAGCATCAGGCGTCGATCTTCCAGGTCGACCGCGATCCCGCGCTGGCGAACGTCCGGCCGGGAGAACGCGACGACTTGCAGCGGCGGCGGCTCCAGTTGATCCGCGATTGCGACCAGCCCTTCGCGGCCGCGGCGGGCGACGCGCAGGTCGAGGCGGCGATCCGCAACTACGAGACCGCTTACCGGATGCAGACCGCGGTGCCGGACCTCTGCGATATTTCCGGCGAAACGGAGGCGACCAAACGGTTCTACGGGATGGATTCGCCGGACAAGTACAAGGCGGCCTACGCAAGGCAGTGCCTGACCGCACGGCGCTTGATCGAGCGCGGCGTGCGCTTTGTCGAGTTGAGCTGCGTTTCGAACGGGATCGGTGCCGGTGGTCCCGGCAATCCGTGGGACCAGCATGGCAAGATCAAGGAAGGCCACGGTTCGATGGCCCATCAGGTCGACCAGCCGTTAGCTGGATTGATCCGTGATTTGAAATCGCGCGGCTTGCTCGATGAGACGCTGATCGTGTTCACCGGCGAGTTCGGCCGCACTCCGTTTTCGCAGGGCGGCGACGGCCGCGATCACAATCCGTATGGATTCAGCATGTGGATGGCCGGCGGCGGGGTGCGCGGCGGGAGTGTGCTCGGCGCGACCGATGATTTGGGCTACTATGCCGTCGACGAGGTCTGCAACGTCTATGACATGTGGGCCACCGTGCTCCACCTGTTAGGCATGGACCACGAGCAGCTCACCTACCGCTTCGGCGGCCGGGATTTCCGGCTCACCGATGTGCATGGCAAGGTGATGGAGAAGATCCTGGCGTGAGACCGGTTCGGAAAGGCCCAGGCTTGAGAAGCATTTGGGATGATCGACCAACGCTTCTTCGCAGGGAACCGCGTCCCTTGCCGCCAAGCCCATGAGGGACCGCTGGCAAGGATGTGAAGATCGATCCCGTCATGGCCAAAGACCGCCGGATAGGGTCATCCGTGGCCAAAGAGACCGTCGCCAGCCCGTCTTGACCTGGCGTCATCCAAGCCTGCTGCGTTTCATTAATGAAAATCCGTTAGAACTGGGGCCATTTTATCATCCGAACACGCCGGTGCGTAGCTGCCGGAAGTTGAAAAGGCGTCCTGACTTCAAGTCTCCTTGCAGCCCGCGCAGCGGCCGTGCCCCGTCCTTCCGCTTCGGTCCGAAGCGGTGGCGGAAGGCCGCGAACATCTCCTCCACGAAGGCTTTTCCGCCGACCACCGCGCCGTCGCTGAAATAGCGGACCTTGCATCGCAGGTAATCGGCCTGTGAAAGTTCTCCGCCGCGCGCCAGCACCTCCAACGCCTTCTCGCGAGGGATCCGGTCGCGGTAAATGGCGGCCATCTCGCCTTTCGAGGACTCTTCTTTCTGTCGGATCTCGTTCTCCGGGATCCCGAACAGGTGGCAGCGCCAGCGGCGGAGGGCCTCCTTGGGCGTCTGGGCGACGGACGGCTCCGGCTTAATCCCGCCGTGAGGGTTGATCGCGGCGACGAAGGCCACAGCTTCCCGGGCCTCCTTGCCGCCGGCTACCGCTTCGGCATAGCCGCACCAGCGGTAGTCCTTCGGGTCGTCGCAGATCTTCGCGCGGACGGGGTTCAGGTCGATGTAGGCCGCCATTGCCTGCAGCGCCTGACCTTTGCCTTCCACCAACACCGAGCGGAAGCGGTCCTCCCAAAGCGTCCCGCGGCGGGCGTGGCGGCCGTTGAACCACTGGGAAAAGCGCTGCTTGAGCACCTTCATGAACGCGCTGACGTCCCACATCCGGCAGAACCACTTCTCCCTCAGCTCCTCGGCGGCGCTTGTATTCTCCTGCTTGCGGTGCAGCTCGAGCTGCCATGCGAGCTCGTTGGCCGGCTTGTCGCCCAGGCAACTGCGGACCTTCGCGACCAGGCCGGCGTCATTTGGCAAGGCCGCTGCGTCCGGCCGCTGGGGGACTTCCACGAGGATGTGGAAGTGATTGGACATGATGCAGTAGGAGATCACGCGCAGCCCGCCGAAGCGTTCGTAGAGGCGCATGTACTCGACCAGCTTGTCCTTCTCCTGTTCCCCGAACACGAACTCGCGGTTCACCACCCGCGAAACGCAATGGTAGTAGGCAACAGGGAGGAAGGCGGGAGCTTTGAGGCGCGGCCGGCGCATGGGAGAAGGATGAGAAAGTCAGGATTCAACGCAAGCTTCTTTTTCAAAGGGACAGGCAACTAAACGCCGTTGAGATCAAGCGTCGTGCCGGGAGGTCGGGTCCCCCGGCCGGCGATGGGGCCGCCCCGTCGACACCTCGTTGGGCGGACTGTCTCCGTGAATGGCTCCAGCGCTTCACCCAGCGCGGCGTGAAGTTCATCCGCTGGCTGCGCGCCCAACTACTGGCCCCGTGCCCGTGGGACGAGGCCTGCGCCCGCCTGCGCCTGATTTACGCGAGATGTTAGACCTCAACTTTGGACACCGTTCCGGAGCGCGAACGGTGTCCAAAGTTGAGCCGAGTTTTCGGGCTCCAGTGGGTGACTGGCGGGCCCGGCACGACCGTGGCGAAGCCGCTTTCGGCTGAATCAAAATCACCCTCCCGCTTCATGCCGATCCCGTGAA
>Ga0247843_1001948_pt1 | contig 39425 bp, 35 predicted proteins | sample LaCruzMarch2017__FD_192420 | JGI IMG/M metagenome (GOLD analysis project Ga0247843, IMG submission 192420) | Freshwater microbial communities from meromictic Lake La Cruz, Castile-La Mancha, Spain - LaCruzMarch2017_8m | ecosystem: Environmental > Aquatic > Freshwater > Lake | place: Spain...
GATCAGCCCCTTCTTGGCCATAGCCCCTCCCCATTCCTTGGAAGGAGACAGTCTAAACCCCGGGTACTGACATAATCGCTTGGGAGATAACCCCTGACATTTTCACTTGGTAATTACAAAAACTAAACTGTGTCTGTGAATGCTCCGATACCCACGGGTCGAATGTGGGGAAGGAGTTGTCATGAGAACTCAAAGAGCTGTGACTTCAATTGTGATCGCTGGTTTTCTAATTCTAGGGATCGGTTGCAAACGCAACATGCCACGAGCTGAGGAATCCGATGCGCAGGCGGTCAATGAACAAGATTCCGACTATTCACAACGCCTGAACGACAGCGCTTCGGTTCGGCCCGCGGTACCGCTCGAATCAAGTTCTGAATTTATAGATATCCGTGGCGTGGGAGACAGCGCCTGGTCAAATTTGAAAGCGGTCACGCCACCTGCATCTGGAATGGGTGCGGCACTGCGAAAGTTTGATCCAACGGGCAGAATTCTCAGGGGGGATTTGAATTTCATCAACTGGGAGTCGAGTGTCGGAACCCGTTGCAATTCATATTATGGCGTAGATTATGCGTTTTTATCTCATCCGAACGCAATTACGGATGCGTTTCAGCATGGTTTTAATTTATTTGGGATGGCCAACAATCATTCTGAAGATTGCAGTTCTGCTCTTGATCCCGAAAGTCAAACAACATCAGGGGCAATAGCCACACAGAAACACATGAAGAATCTCGCGCACTCAAAGGCAATGATGTGGCACGGGGTTGGTCCAGGAAGCTCATTCGTGAGCTCTCCATCTGTGTTGAGTTTCAGTGTGAAGGGACGATTACTGAAGGTGATCTTTGCTTCGGTTGCATTTCAAAACTGGGATTGTGTCGACTCGATGTGTGAGGCGAAAATTCAAACTCTCCTGAGTGGTATGAAGAATTCTCAGGGAGACCTGAGAATATTGTCATTGCATTCGCAAGGTTCAGAGGCGTTTATCCGCGGTAAAAAATGGTCCGAGAAATTTATTCGCGAATTTTCGGGGGATATTGTTTTTGCGCATGGTCCACATACATGGGCTGGTGTGAAAATGATTCCTAGAGCAGACGGTAAAAATGGGGTTGTGTTTCATGGCCTTGGTAACTTTATGCATAATCAAGTCGCTCCCAATCCCGATAATCTGATCGGGAGGGTTCTTCTCGATTCGCAAACGTTACAGCCAAAGCAGATCCAGGTGATTCCTATTCTCAACAATGCATTTGACGTTGATGTTGTCCTTGCGCCTGCAAGCAAGGCTCTGCCCAAGGCAAATTTGGAGTGGACACGTGTTCAATTAAATGCTCACAAACCAGTGCCAGCTGGGTATGCAAACTTGAAGTAATTCTACTTTAATTGGCGGAGTTGTTGAACGGAGAACCATTGTTAAGAGCGCAGCAAAAAGGCCACCTAAAAGGTGGCCTTTTTTATTAAGAAGCAGCTGCGAGGCTCACTTCTTTTGACTGGCGGCGATGAGGTTAAGTGCACTGCCGGCCTTAAACCAACCTATCTGTTGATCGTTAAAGGTGTGCTGTAATGTCATTGAATCTTTTGTGCTGTCGGCATGTTTAACGGTCAGCACAAGTGCTTTTCCGGGAGCAAGGTTTTCGACATCAAGGTCAAAGCGGTCGTTCTCGCGAATCTTTGCGTAGTCGTCCGCATTGGCAAAGGTCAGCGGCAACATGCCTTGCTTTTTGAGGTTTGTTTCATGAATGCGGGCAAAGCTCTTTGTGATGATCGCACAACCACCCAAGAATCGGGGTTCCATGGCTGCATGCTCACGTGAAGAGCCTTCGCCATAGTTCTCTTCGCCGACAACAATCCAGCCTACTTTTTGCGACTTCAAATCGCGCGCTACTTGTGGGACTCCTGCGTACGTATTTTTAGTCACGTTGAGTACGGTGTCTATTTTCTCGTTGAACGCATTGGTTGCCGTAATGAGGAGGTTGTTGGAGATGTTATCGAGGTGACCACGATATTTGAGCCATTTGCCAGCAGCAGAAATATGATCTGTTGTGCATTTTCCTTTTGCTTTGATGAGAAGTGCAAGGTCTTTGAAATCCTGACTTGTATCAGGACTTGCAAATGCACTCAGTGACTGCAGACGATCTGATGCGGGATTGATTGCGACGTTTATAGTTGATCCATCTGTCGCTGGGGGAACGAACCCAACTTCATCTGGAACAAATCCGCGTGGGGGAAGATCGAGGCCCGTTGGTGCTTCGAGTTTGACCGTCTCTCCTTTGTCATTTTTCAGAGTGTCTTTGGTAAAATCGAAGCTCAGAGAGCCAGCGAGAGCCAAGGCCACCACTGTTTCAGGAGATGCCACAAAAGCGTGTGTTTGTGGGTTGCCATCATTGCGGGCGGTGAAGTTGCGGTTGAACGAAGTTACGATGGAGTTTGGAGTTCCATCTTTGATGTCATGCCTTTTCCATTGTCCAATGCATGGACCACAAGCATTTGCCAAAACCTGGCCACCGATGGCTTCAAGCGCTGCGAGCTGCCCATCGCGCTCGATTGTGGCACGAACCTGTTCCGAACCAGGCGTGATAGTGAATTCTGCTTTTGCTTTGAGCCCTTTTGCAGCTGCCGCTTTTGCAATTGTGGCCACACGATCGATATCTTCATATGAAGAGTTTGTGCATGAGCCAATGAGGGCAACCGTCAGTTTTTCAGGCCAGTTGTTTTCTTTCACAGCCTTTGCAAACTCGCTGATTGGAAATGCTCTGTCAGGGGTAAATGGACCATTGACGTGGGGCTCGAGGGTGTCAAGGTTAATTTCAATCACTTGGTCGAAATATTTTTCTGGATTTTTTTCGACATCAATATCGGCGCAAAGGATTTCTGCATTTTTCTCAGCCATTAATGCCACGGAATCGCGACCTGTTTTGCGGAGATAATCGGCCATGCGGCTGTCGAATGGAAAAACCGAAGTTGTCGCGCCAATTTCAGCGCCCATGTTGCAAATAGTACCTTTGCCGGTGCAGGAAAGAGAAGCACATCCTGATCCGAAATATTCAACGATAGCTCCGGTTCCGCCCTTGACGGTGAGAATGCCGGCGAGCTTCAGAATCACGTCCTTGGGAGAACTCCAGCCCTTCAGTGAACCAGTCAGTTTCACTCCGATAAGCTTAGGCCATTTCAACTCCCAAGCCATACCAGCCATGACATCAACGGCATCGGCGCCACCCACACCAATTGCAAGCATTCCCAAGCCACCAGCGTTCGGGGTGTGGGAGTCGGTACCTATCATCATTGCACCTGGAAAGGCATAATTTTCCAAAACAACTTGGTGAATAATTCCTGCGCCAGGCTTCCAGAAGCCAATGCCGTATTTTAGGGATACCGAAGATAAGAATTCGTAGACTTCTGCGTTGTCTTTATTCGCTGCGGCAAGGTCGGCTTTTGCGCCGTTCTCTGCTTGAATCAGATGGTCGCAGTGAACAGTGGAAGGAACTGCCACCTTGGGAATTCCTGCTGACATGAATTGGAGCAACGCCATCTGTGCTGTTGCATCCTGCATGGCAACACGGTCGGGGTAGAAGTCTACGTACTGTTTTCCGCGGCCAAAATTCTGAACTAACTCGGGTTTGAAAGTGTCTGCCGAGGGGGCGAGGTGCGAGTAGAGGATTTTTTCGGTCAGAGTGAGGGGGCGATTGAGAACGCTGCGTGCCGATTGCAAACGTGAAGCCATGTTGTCATAAACACGTTTCATCATGTTGATGTCTTGAATCATTGCGTTGTCTCCGTTGAATGAATACCAGCCGAAAAGACTGCCGCTGTAGACTAACACCCCAGGCGTCAGCTCGAAAGCGAAGGGGGTGTTCAAACTTTCTAAATCGCTATTCAAGATTTTGATACTGAGTGCTCTTTAATGAGGCTCTTTAGAGTGTTTTCTCTTTTTTTTTAGTCAGGCTTGACAAGGAGGGGACCCATCAGATAATCCCCGAAACGCTAGACCGGCCCTTTCGTCTAGAGGCCTAGGACACCTCCCTTTCACGGAGGCGACACGGGTTCGAATCCCGTAAGGGTCACCAAAAAACCGCAGGTTCAGAGCCTGCGGTTTTTTTGTCTTATTAGTTCAGCTGTGACTTCAGATTAGATACAATCTAACGAAATGGTGGCCCTTTTAGGCCTCAAAAAGTGACCCTTTCGTCTAGCTGGTCCAGGACACCTCCCTTTCACGGAGGCAACACGGGTTCGAACCCCGTAAGGGTCACCAGCCTCAAAGCTTCTTCAGGCTTTCTTGCTCCAAGAAGCGCACCAGCCCGTTGATTTTACTTTACCGTTCGCGAAAAGTTGGCATGAACCCACTTCAGCTCCATCGAGTTGGCCTACGGCTTTGTAAAACATGCAGCTTGTGCAGTTTTGGCCAGAGAAGGGGACTCCGCCCTTTTCCTGTTGCAGGTTAGCTGGAACATCTGCTGCATTGTGTTTGTAATTCAGAGCGCTTGCTGTGGGATCGGTTTCGCTAATAAGCGTGAGAGTTTCGCCACCTGCTGCTGGTGCTGCAGATTCTGCTGCTGGCGCTGTGGCTGGAGTCGCAGCGGCCTCTGAAGCTGGAGCAGCCGCGGGAGCCGCGCCAGTGTCTGTTGGTTTGTTACATTGTGTACAGGCATTCAGGGCACTGATTGCAGGCAAGCCCACAAGGACACTGAAACTCATTTTGATTGCATCACGACGAGATTTGATTTGGCTCATTAAGGACCCCTTTCACGAAAAAAAAGAACGGAACACCTTTAGATGCTACCGTTCTTTTTTTTTCATACAAGGCAGTCTCTCAAGACAGAGCGGCATTAAATTCTCACTTTGCAGTCTGGGCTCTCAGGTCTTTGAATCAACCATTCGAACTGGCCAGATTCAATTGAGGCTTTTAAAGGCGATGCATCCGTTGGTTCCGCCAAATCCAAATGAATTTGAGATAACCGCTTTCAAACGCCTTTCGACTGCTTTGTGAGGAGTATAATTCAGGTCACATTCAGGATCGGAATTTTCCAGGTTGATGGTTGGTGGGATGATTCCCGTATGGAGTGCCATCACGCTAAACACAGCCTCAATCCCACCAGCGGCTCCGAGTAGATGTCCGGTCATGCTCTTTGTCGAGCTGACGTTGATGCTGTGAGCATTGCTCCCGAAGAGGGTTTTGATCGCAGCGGTTTCGTTCGCATCATTCGCTTCTGTGGATGTTCCATGTGCGTTGATGTAACCAACGTCTTCTTGATTCAGTCCGCCGGTTTTAAGGGCTTGAGCCATAGCTCTCACAGCCCCTTTACCGCCTGGAGCAGGTGAGGTCATATGGTATGCGTCTCCGCTCATGCCATAACCACACAGTTCAGCGTAAATGCGTGCACCTCTGGCCTTTGCGAATTCGAGGTCTTCCAAGATGAGTACACCGGAACCTTCGCCCATCACAAAACCACAGCGTTGAGCATCAAATGGTCGTGATGCTCGGGTTGGCTCATCAGCGAACTTTGAGCAAAGGGCCTTCATCTTTGAGAATCCGGCAAAAGCAAGCTGACTAAAGGCGGCTTCTGCCCCCCCTGCGATCATGACCTTCGCTCGTCCGGTTTGAATGAGCATGAGAGCCTCGCCAATGGCATGTGTGCCACTTGTGCAGGCTGTGGTGACACAAATGTTTGGACCTTTTGCTCCCATTTCCATGGCAGTGATTCCAGCTGCCATGTTGGCGATGAAGCCTGGAATCGTGAATGGTGAAACTCGACTTGGATCTTTTTCATGCATCGTGATGATTTGTTCTTCACAATATGCGAGTCCACCAACGCCCACCCCGATAGAAACTCCTGTTTCGAGCTTCAATTCATCGGACAGTTCTAGATTTGCGTCTTTCATTGCCATACGTGCGGCTGCGACTGACATTTGAACAAAACGTTGGTTTCGCCTCGCCTCCTTTTCGTTGCCGAAAAAGGGCGCTGGATCGAAGTTTTTGACTTCGCCACCGATGTGGACAGATTGCTTTTCAAGGTTGAGCAGAGTCATCTTGCCGATGCCACTTTCACCATTAAGGACAGCCGACCAGCAGCTTTCTAGGTTGTTCCCGACTGGTGAGAGAATTCCAAGACCTGTCACTGCAACTCGTTTCATGCTCATCCTTTCGTTGGACTTCGACCCGGGGTAGATCGATTGCGTTGCGGGACTATACTTTTGGGTATAATCCTGCGCAAGAACGGAGACCTCAAGATGCAGCAGTTTTTTAGCAGCCTTATCACCGCCAAGTGTTTTCTCTGGGATTTTGACGGCTGCTTTGCTGATACCGAGCGCTTGCATTTTCTTGCCTATCGCAGCGCCTTTGCAGAGTTTGGTCATGTCATTCAGGAGAGTGACTACTACTCTACTTTTACGCATTTGGGCGATGGTACCCGTCGCGAAATTGTCATATATGGCTTGAAGATTGCAGAGGAAGAAGTTTCTCGGCTCAAGAACCAACGGTACCTTGAATTGATTCGAAAGGGGCCGGTAGAGTGTTTTACCGAAACCCTGCCGCTCGTTCGGCTCATGCGATCCCGTGGCGCGAAGGTTGCAATCGCGAGTAATAGCTCGGAAGAGGAAATTCGCACCGTTCTTACTACTTCGGGTTTTCCTCTTAACGAGCTTGATTTGATTGTTGGTAAAAACGCTGAGCTTCGAAAAAAGCCAGCTCCGGACATCTTTTTGCATGCACTTAAGCTTCTGGCGCTTGCACCTGAAACTGCAATTGTGCTTGAGGATTCAAACAGAGGCCTGATGGCCGCAGCCGCTGCAAAGTGCAAAGCACTTTGGATGAAAACTCCCAACAATGAGGGTCTGGAAACCAGCGAGCCGCATTTGCAGGCAATTTCCCATTCAGAATTATTAGCGGCCATGCAGAATCTTTCCTCCGTTTGATGTGATTCGCGCACGTAAGCATCTCAAAGAGGAGTTCCGCTGATGTGGATGGACAATTGGGTTTTGAATCAACCCTTTCGTTGCTGGCCAAAGCCAGTCTCTGCTCCCGAAAATCACCGAGTATTGTTTCGATTTTTTGAAACGATGAGGCCCTTAGTTGTGCTTTCTAGTTCCAACGCGGCTGCGCGAGAAACCTTCGAGGAGCAATGTCGGTTACACAAAGTGCCTATTTTGCAAAGGCGCGGTGGCGGCGGGACTGTTGTTCTTGGACCGGGCTGCCTTGTTTTGACTTTTGCATTTTTTGCAAAAGATGTTTTTTCTAATCAAAAGTATTTTTCACTGATTAACCAACTCTGGGCCGATGCAATGGCTACTGTTGGCGTTACAAACCTAACAACTCGCGGGCATTCTGATTTAGCTTGGGGAGAAAAAAAAATTGCGGGAACAAGTTTGTTTCGCAGAAAACATCTCGTTGTTTATCAGGGTAGTTTGTTAGTGAATCCCGACTTTGAACTCATCAATCAGCTGCTTCAACATCCGAGCCGTGAACCCGATTACCGCAAGGGTCGCTCTCACTTTGAATTTCTTACGTCTGCTTTTGAGCTTGGATACCGTGGTACTGCCTCTGAGCTTGCCCTGAGCTGCAAAGATTTTTTCGAAAAAAACGCTGCTCATCGTTTGGAACAAGAATTTGCCTCTCTTGACAGTGTTCCCGAGCACCAAAGAATTTTCTTTTGACAGCGTAAATTGTTATTGACCATCTGGCCAAATAGCTGATAGAAGCCAAACAGTCACGAAAAACCTGCTGTATAAAAGAACAAGGGAGTCATCCATGATCAGAACCATGAGAACACTGACTTTGATTGTGACAACCCTCGTTCCGGGTTTGGCTATGAGTGCGGTTCTGGGTGTGAATGACTTGCTCCCGCATGGAATCGTGCATCCTGCCAACCAAAATCCTCAGGTCGCTGAAACGTGTGAGCATTCGTCCGATGCTCTTCGCTGTGTGCAATATTTATACAACCATGATGGAGATACCCTCACAGTCCGTGTGCCAAACGTGCATCCGTTGCTTGGTGAAAAAATCTCTGTTCGAATCCAGGGAATCGACACTCCAGAGATGTATTCCTCTGATGTGTGCGAGCGACGTGCTGCTGTTATCGCGCAGCGTCTCGTGAAAAATATTTTAAGCAAAGCGCAGCGAATCGACCTCAAATCTGTGCAGCGTGATAAATATTTTCGTATTTTGGCTGACGTGAGGTCGGATGGTGAAAGATTGGCTGAAATTCTGCTCATTAACGGATTGGCTTATCCCTACAATGGAGGCGCTAAATCCAAAATCGACTGGTGTGACGCTGGAGGCTCTCTCATTCAATGAGAATCAATTCGACGTGTGAGTAAATCGAGATCCGACTGATGTATATCACGGTGACACACGGCCCGAAGCGTGCGTGGGTTTAGAGCGGAAAATAGCACAGAATGATTTGTTTTGAGTGATTCAATGACCGCGAGTGAAGGTGAATGGAACTTCATCAACACAATGTTTGTTTCTGGCATTGGAATATCAGCTTCGGGATAGAGAGCTTTAAGCCAAGCGGCGAGTTGCTTTGCTTTGCTGTGATCTTCCTTGAGAGAGTGCAAATGATGTTCCAAAGCCCACGATGCCCCAGCCGCGAGAATTCCGCATTGTCGCATGCTGCCCCCCAAGCGCTTTCGCAGCAATTTTGCATGACGAATCTTCTCGCGTGAAGAAATAAGACAGCTGCCCACCGGGGCACCCAATCCCTTCGAAAAACAAACTGAAATTGAATCGAAAAGAGTTCCATAATTATGGAGAGAAATTCCCGTTTCAAGATGTGCGTGCCAAATGCGCGCTCCATCTAGGTGCGCGGCAACTCCCTTGTTTCGACACCAATCCGAAAGATGCGCGAGGTGTTTCCAAGGATGAATGCGTCCACCGGAAAAGAGGTGTGTGTTTTCTAGCGCCAAGAGCTTTGTTGGGGGCGCAACTAAAGAGCCCTCTGCAACGAACAAGTCGTTCATCGAATCTGTGCATGGCATAAATTGATCGAGAACGTGTGGGATCACTGGTTGCAGGCCAGATATTGCAGTCATGGCGCCACTTTCGGCGCGTAAAATATGCACATCAGGGGCGCAAAAAACACCATCGCCGGGGCGGCAATGAAGTTGCAGAGCAATCTGATTACTCATTGTTCCCGATGGTACGAAAAGCGCTGCCTCATGTCCGAAGAGTTCTGCGACACGAGATTGAAGAGCCTCAACTGATGGGTCTTCGTCGTAGAATGCGTCACCGACCTCTGCATTGGCCATATGCTCGCGCATGTGAAGTGTGGGCTGAGTGAGGGTGTCTGAGCGGAAATCGAGGAGCTTCACATTGCCGCTTTCAAAAGTTGATCGTGAACATATTTTTCAAGGTGCGAAAGCTCTTCGCCTCCGAGTTGGAGAATGCGAAAAATGTAGCCAGAGGGCGTTGGCACTGGAACATCAACGGGACTTTTGATTTCTTCGATGCGCCCAATTCCCTTCAAAATGCAGCTTCCGGGAGACTGAGGTTCACCTAAAAAAAGCTGAAATTCCAGCAGTGTGCTTTTTTCTTGGAAGGGCTGATTCAGTGTGTTTGGAACGCAAATAAAGAGCGCGTTTGGCGCGAGCTCGGCTGTTTCGAATCGAGAAAATCGGGCGGCTCCGAGGCTTCGCAAAAGAATTGTGTTGTTGGATACAACGGCTGTTCCAAATGGTCCTTCGGGCTGGCCAAGGAGGCGGGCTGAGCTGTGCTGCTGTGGGGCACCGGCAGGCGCAGCAAGATGCTCGTCGGTCAAGGCCCCTTCAGTTGTGCTGATGGCTCCGGGTTGGATGGTATCGATCAACGCCTTGCTCATGAACAGCCCTCACATCACCGGGAAAGAGCGCTGCTAGAACACTGCAAGCGCCTTTTTTGCCGGAAGGCGCAAGTCATCACAATCACTAAGGTCTGTCAAGGCGAAAAAGAGATCAAAGAATGCTTTCGGCCACAAGCATTTTGCAGACCTCTACGCTGCTGACCCGCTCGGTTGCTGCGCGGAAATTTAAGACGAGTCGGTGCTGCAGAACTGCTGCTGCGACCATTTGTACATGCTCCCATCCCACCTGGTTTGCCTTGCACATAAAGGCTATTGCCTTTGCAGATAACACCAGTGATTGCGACGCGCGCGGACTCGCTCCGTAATCGACAAAGTTTTTGACAATCCCAAGCGAGCTTTCGGAGGGGCGTGTGTTGCGGACGAGGCGCACGCAGGCCTCGATGAGTGCCTGCGACATGGGGAACTGCTCAATTGCCTGGCGAGCGTTTACAACCAATGCTGAACCAAGAAGAGGCGTAAGTTCATTGTCGAGGCTCGAAAGTGTGGCGACCTGAACTTCTGTTTCGAAGTTAGGATAGCCAACGTCTATGTTTACAAGGAACCGGTCGAGTTGTGCTTCGGGAAGGGGAAATGTTCCCTCGTTCTCGATGGGGTTCTGGGTCGCAAAAACATAAAAAGGACGAGGTAAAGCACGGCTTTGACCATTCAAACTCACCTGCCGCTCTTGCATAGCCTCGAGGAGGGCTGATTGGGTTCGGGGCGATGCGCGATTAATTTCGTCCGCGAGAATGAAAGGCGCGAATATTGGGCCAGGAACGAACGCGATGCGCTTAAGATCAGGATTTTTCTCGTCGAACTGAATCGTGTCGCCGCCCAAAATGTCGTAGGGCGTGAGATCTGGCGTGAACTGAATCCGCTTATAGCCACAGCCTAATGCTTGAGCCAGAGATCTCACCAACGTGGTTTTGGCTACCCCTGGAGCGCCGGTCAACAGGGCATGCCCACCACAAAGAACTGTCATTACAACCAAATCAATGACCTGTGGCTGGCCTAGAACCTTCGTGCCAAGCACTCGGCGCAGTTCATGCGTGTTTTCTCGGAGCTGGTTCAAATCCATTGGTTTATCCCTCGTATGACTTGCAAGAAGTGTCCGGGATCACCGGGGAGCCGTCAAGATTGACCCCGGCTGCACAGTTCCCTAGAACCTTCCTCAGTGTGAATTTTCTGGCAGAGAAACCATCCGAGCGGACGCAAAGAGAGATGCTGACATGACAAACCCTCTGGAAACCAAAGATTCGAACTCCAAACCCAACGACCAAACATCCGCCGCACGCGCTTTTTCTCAAGTCATTGTGATCGGGCCAGGAGTTTTCGGACGTGCACTCGCAAGTTGTGCGGCCGAGGGGGGAGCTAAAGTCACGCTTCTAGGATTGGATGAAAATGCGCTCAGCGACGCTCGGCAGATTGACGGGCTGCAGAAAATAATGAGCTTGCAGACAATGGATGAGCTGGGTTTGCGAACACTCGAAGCGGCTCGAATTGATTTGATAATTTTGGCGGTTCCGTGTCAGGCCTTAAGAAATGTTTCTGACTGGTTGCGCACAAAACTCTGGCCCATTCTCGATCACAGTCAAGAACAAACTGTTGTTCTTTGCGCAGCAAAGGGCATTGAACTTGATTCCCTGAAGCTGCCACACGAGATTCTGTCGGAGCTTTTGCCGCAAGATGTTGGAATCGGATTGCTGAGCGGCCCCACTTTTGCAATGGAACTTCAGGCGGGACTCCCAACAGCAATCGTTGTTGCCTCGAAAAATGATCACGTCAAACGAGTTGCCGAGCAGCTTCTCCATCGTCCACACTTTCGCGTTTATGGCAGTGATGATGTGGTGGGAGTGGAATTGGGTGGTGCGCTAAAAAATGTGATTGCGACCGTAGCTGGAGTTGTTGATGGACTAGAATTGGGACACAACGCACGCGCGGCAGTCGTAACACGCGGACTAGGCGAGATGGCGCAGATGGGCGTTGCACTTGGTGCAAATCCGATGACATTTCTCGGATTAAGCGGCCTTGGCGATTTGATTCTGACATGCACCGGGGATCTTTCTCGAAATCGCCGGTTTGGGTTGACGCTCGCCAGTCAGCACGAACGACCTGTGAACGAAATTCTTGCTGAAATTGGTCAGGTGGTTGAAGGATACACGACAACGCGGAGCGCATATCTCCTCAGCCAAAAGCTCCAACTCGATACCCCGATTTTAAAAATGGCCTATGAAGTTCTTTATGAAGGACGACCTGTTCGAGATGCGGTCAAACATCTGCTCAATCGCGAGCAGAAAGGTGAATTTGATTGGATTGTCCGATGAAGCAAAGTTTAGAAGTTCTTGTTGCCAGTGTTGTTCAGCAAGCCTTGAGTCAATCCTCCGAGCTCCATCTTGTCGTTGTTCCGACTGACAATGACGCTCTGCTTGTTGAAGAGTGTGTGCGGCAAATGGCTGGAACAGGCTTGCATCACGATGAAATTGTTTCATTGCCCAATTTTATTCAATCGGGTGTCTATCGATTTGAATCTTCCAGGCGACAACTTGCGCGCAGAATTGGAGCTTTGCATCTCATTCGCACAACTCAGATGCGTTGTGTGATTGTTTCTGCTGCAGCAATCATGAGGGTCGTTCCATCTGCCAAATGGCTGAGTGAAAACACACTTCAGCTCAACCAAGGCGACGAACAAGATCAGGACGTTATTTGGGAGCGATTGCAGGCGTTGGGCTACCAAACTGTTCAGCGCGTCGAAGAGGTGGGAGAGTGCGCAGTCCGTGGGGGAATTCTTGATTTCTGGACTCCAGGCGAGCGTTATCCAGTGCGGTGTGAATTTTTCGCCGACAGCATTGAAAAAATCCGTTTATTTCGCCCTGCTGATCAGCGGTCATTTGAAACAAAGTCAAAGGTAAGTTTACTGCCTGCAAGAGAGTTCGTTTGGCCGGGAGAAAGTCAAATCACTCCCTGGATTGATAGGTTTAATAAGGCCATTTTAGCTCAAGGTCTGCAAGGGGCTTTGCGCAACGATCTTCTTGAGAATGTGCGATACTCTATCCCTTTTCCGGGCATCGATGATTTGATAATTTTGTTTTCTTCAACGGAATTCATTTCGCCGTTGAAATTTTTGGAAGCTCGCGATCTGGCCGAAAACCAGAAGGTCAAAGTTCATCTTCTTGCCGACGTGGCTCAAACTTTCCTGGGCTTCAAGGAAGTAATCGACATTTACGAAAGCGCTTGGCAATCGGGTTTCGGCAAATCCCATATGACCATCAAGCCCGAGAAGATTTTTCCGGAGAGTGAAGTCTTCTCCGCATGGCTGAATGAACATAAACCCGCAGAAGAAAAGAAAATCTTTGCACTTCCTGAAGGAATTGAGCTCAAACTCCAATCAGCTGGAAAGCGCAAATTCTCTGAACGGCTTCAGTTAATCAAGGATGTTTTAGCAGAAAATAACTCACTAGGATGCGTTTTCACGAGCGCATCGCGAGATGCTTGTCTGGAATTCGCAGCTCTCTTGCGAGCTCAATTTTCAGATGCAGGGAAAATAGAAATCCCAGACAACGAAGTTCGTTTATTTTCTCTTCATGATTTTGCGTCACGGTCAACTGCAGAAAAAAATGATTCGTGGCAGGCTCGTATTGGCAAATTTGCAAATCCTTTTCTTTTGCCATCATCTCATCAATTGGTGCTACCAGAAGAGTGGTTGCGAGGGGTTAGCAAGGATCACTCTCTCGAAATTTTCAGTGAGGAGGATTCAAGAAAGGCCTCTCGTGAAGCAACGGAGACGTTGCTCACAGGTCACTTTGGCGATTTCACAGAAGGTGATCTTGTTGTTCACGTGCAATATGGAATTGCTCGTTTTCGAGGTTTGATGACCATCAGGCTTATGGATATTTCAGGCGACTTTCTCGTTTTGGAATATGCAGGCAGTGATAAAATCTATGTTCCTGTCCATAAGCTAAACCTCGTACAGCGCTATATTGGCGCCAGTAAAGCCGACGATGGCTTGCTCGATTCTCTCAAGGGAACACAATGGGAGAAAAGAAAAGCACGTGCGAAAGAAGAGGCTCATAAACTCGCCAAAGAGCTTATGGAGCACCAGGCAAAGAGAGCAACAACTCCTGGTCATGCTTATGCTAAAATTGAAGACAATTATCTTTTATTTGAAGCTGCGTTTCCCTACGACGAAACTCCCGATCAAATTAGAGCAACACGAGAGATTCAAGCCGACATGAGCCGTCCTAAGGCGATGGATAGGCTGCTGTGCGGAGATGTTGGCTTCGGGAAAACCGAAGTTGCGATGAGAGCCGCATATCGTGCGATTCTCGACGGAAAACAGGTCACCTGGCTGGTGCCAACAACCGTTCTCGCACATCAACATCATCGCAGCTTGAAGGAACGATTTGGTCAATTTGGTGTCCAAGTCGAAATTCTCGATCGATCATCCGGCGCTGGCGGTGCAGGAAAAATACTCAAGAAACTGACAGAAGGGTCAATTGATATTCTTGTCGGAACTCATAGGCTCCTGTCGCCCGATGTCAAATACAGAGATTTGGGTCTCTTAATAGTCGATGAGGAACAAAGGTTTGGTGTTCTTCAGAAGGAGAAAATCAAATCAATTTCATACGGCATTGATGTTCTCACCATGAGTGCAACCCCCATCCCTCGAACATTGCAGATGGCGATGGTTGGTTTGCGCGAATTGAGTCTGCTTACAACTCCGCCGAAAGCTCGCTTGGCAGTTAAAACATTTGTTTGTCCTTTTGATGAAACCACCATTCGCGATTCAATTCGCTATGAACTTGCCCGAGCCGGGCAAATATTTTTCGTACACAATCGTGTTGAGGATCTGCCTTCAGTTGAGAATTACCTGCATCAGCTTGTTCCAGAGGCTCGTATTTGTGTTGGACATGGCAGGCTGGCGCAAAAAGAACTCGATAAAACTGTGATTGATTTCATGGATCAGAAGTTCGATATTCTTCTGTGCACAACGATTATCGAGTCTGGTATCGACATGCCCAATGTGAATACAATTCTTATTCAAAATGCCGATCATTTTGGTCTGTCACAGCTGTATCAGTTGAGAGGCCGAGTCGGACGTCGCTCAACCCGTGGCTATGCTTATTTTCTAATGTCTCCAGGCGCGCGTGAGGAAGATGATGGAGTCAAAAGACTTGAGGTTCTGAGAGAGCACCAAGAGCTGGGAAGTGGTTTTGTCATTGCCAGTCAAGACCTCGAGATGCGGGGCTCCGGAAATATCATGGGCGATGATCAGAGCGGTCGAGTCACTGACGTGGGGCTCGAAACCTACATGCACATGCTTGACGATGCCATTCGCTCGATTGGTGGACGCAAAGTCAGAGCGCTACCTGAGGCTGAAATACAAGTACCTATTGAGGCTCAAATACCTGAAGACTATGTTGAGAATTCGCGAGAGCGACTGCGTCTTTATCGACGCTTTTTTGGAGCTAGAAATGAAGACAATTTGCAGGCTCTAACTGTGGAATGTGCAGATCGCTTTGGCCCTCTACCCGACTCGGTGATGCAGCTGGCAGATATGGCGCGGGTGCGGCGCTGGTTGATGAGTTTCGGAGGAATTGGCTTAAATGTGGGTGACGACTTCACAGAAGTTAAAATCAGTCCGGAGGTTTTACAGGCTCGGGATGATTCTGACGCGGAGGCTATCGTTAAGCGCATTTTTGATGTCTGTAACCGTCAAGTTAAGGGCGTTCGTCTGACCCCTGATGGAAGATTGCTGTTACCTTTGAAGAAGAAACAGTTCCAACCTGAATACGGCCAAACGGGTCTCGGGGAATTGAAGAAATATCTGACTTTATTTGCAGGTGAGAGTTATGCAGAGGCGGCCCCTCGTAAATAGGGAAGCTCTCGTTCTTTACATGGTTTCTTTAGTTCAGGTTTCCTTCGCACCTGCGTTTGCACAGCAAACAGACTCTATGAAAAATTCCTATAACGCGATCGAAAAAGCTCTCGAAATAGATGATGTTTTCAAGGCTGAGGAAATTCTTAAAGAGATTCCTGAGAAACAGCTGAACAGTCAGCCTCGATTTCTCGTTCTCAGGGCGCTTGTTGCAAAAGGTCTGTATCGCCTCGATGAAGCTGAGTTTCTCCTCAAGAAGGCACTGCGCAAAAATGAAAAGTATGGCGATGCACTTTTCGAGCTGGCTCTCATTTTAATGGAGAAAAAGAACTGGAAAGATGCTGAGGTCTTATTGTACCTCGCCGGTGAGAGAGAATATTTGAGCAAAAGTCGAAAAAGTTCATTGCCTTACTATTTGGGAGTTGTCTCTTTCGAGTCTGGCAATGTCTTCGACGCTCGCAATAGTTTTGTTCGTCTCAACTGGCTTAGCGCACTGGACCCTGCATTAGAGCAGTCTGCGGGTGCCTATCTCTCCCGAATTGCTCGAGTGCGGCCTTGGAGTGTTGTCCTGCCGCTGACCTATCAATATGAGTCCAACATTCTCGGAATTGCCGACGATGCATCTTTGCCTGCGAATTACTCTCAACGCAGCGGAAGCAAGTTGATTGCAGGTACTTTGTTTAATCTGAGCGGTCTTGGTGGAATCAAGCAAGGGGAGGGGCCCTGGAGTCTCGGTCTTCGGCTTTTGGCTTCAAAGTCAATTCCTGCGCAGTTCACCGCTCTAAACCTTCTTTTCGTCGAACCCGAAGCGAACTGGTCGAAGTTCTTGGGTGAACGATTGGGAATGTTTAAATTGGCAGCCGTGGCCAACTGGGTGAGTCTCGGTGGCAAGGCTGCAACATCCTCAGTGCTTTTAAAGTCAACGCTTTTTGAAACGGATTTATCGATTGGATACGAATCCGATCTGCAGAAAAATTCTCTACTCAATCGTTCATCCGTCTTTGTCCGAGGCTTTAGAGAGGCTCAGTTATGGACAAGCTCAGGATGGGGACTGATGATGCCCATTGAGGCGGGAACCAGGATACCAATAGATAAAAATAAACCTGGCGAGTATCGTACTGATTTTGCATTGACGCCTGCGTTGTCGTGGAGGCCGCAGAGGAGAGTTTCATTTAAGCTCAGCGAGAAAATTGGGATTGAGAGAATCATTGATGCACAAACGTCAGAATACTATTTCTTGAAAAATAGCCCCGGAGTCACCGTTTCTTTTACAGTCCAACCATACCTCGTTTTGAGTGGAAGTTTCTCCCACGAGTGGGAGAAAAATACAGGTCAGGATGTGAGAGTACGAAAGGGTCTCGCGTCGTTGAGTCTGCTTGGTCTGCTCTAGAGTGCGTGCCGAAGAAAAATCAATTCATTCCCTCTACGTCAATTAAAAAAATTGAATTTAAAGGTTGGTTTAGCTCAGTACACTTCGGACTCGTTTACTAAAATCTCGAATTGCCTCTTGCAGAGGTTGTCCGCTATCTACTGCTTGTCTGACTTCTATGGCTTGCAAGAGGTCGCTCATGATGTCGCCCGGGTCAGGTTTTTGTGAGCATTGACAAGAACCGGTGTTTTCAAGTTCGATCACAAAAGCGTTGAGTTCTTCGACGGTATACGTTTGTGCCAGTTCGCGCAGTGCCCTAATATCCATGGCAAAGTTCCTTGCTCTGAAGCTAGAGTATTTTTTTACGATTCCATAACATCCGCTAAAGCAATTAGCTTTGAATGCCATTTTCTGCGAGGAAATTTCGCAGGCTTTCTTCGCGAGTTGTGCAAAGTGAGGCGACTATCTTGCCGTCTTTGACAAGTGCTAAAGTAGGGAGATTCTCGATATCCACCTGCCCGCGAGCATCAGGATTTTTTTCCGCATCTATTTTGAAAAGATCCATTTTAAATTCTTCTGCGACGCGGCGAAACATTGGTGCGGCCATTCGGCAGGCTCCACACCAGCTGGCATAGTAATCCACCAAAGCCAATTTGCTCGCTGAAACTGTGCTTGAAAAGGTTGAATCGGAAAGTTCGACGAAGTCTGTCATGTAATTACTCCCTTGTTCTGTTGGAACGACGCGTAGCCACTTTGACAGGGCGAGATAGACGACTCGCCGAAGCGCGACTTTTGCGCTTGGAGCCTTTCTCTTCTCTGGTCAATCGTTCGTACTGACCTGACCCAAGAGCCACAGGTATCAACAGACTTTGGCCTTTTGACAAGCGTGCGGTTGGCCGAATGCCGGGGTTTGCCTTCAGAAGGGTTGCAAGAGTGATACCGTAACGCCCGGCAAATTGGCCGACACTTTCTCGTTTCTTCACACGGGCTGCAACATTGTGTGTGCGAGAAGCCTCTGGCAGCGATTCAGCAGCTGCAAAAGCAGTTGCATAGCTGCTCTCTGGAACGCGCACCAAATATGGATTTGACGAGCTGCCAGGCGGCGTAATGCCAAGACGCAATTCAGGATTGAGAGTCTCGAGGACTTTTGGATCAACTTGAATCGCCGCGGCTAGGTCATTCAAGCGAACTGATTTTCCAAGAGCAAGTGAACGAGTTCGAACGGCTCGGCTACCCTCAGAGACTTCGAATCCGAAACGTCCAGGATTCTTTGAGATGATCATTGCTGCTATGAGTTTCGGAACATAATTGCGAGTCTCGTTGGGCAGGCGCTTCGCTGCAGAAAGAGCAAAAAAGCTTTGTTCCTTATGACCTCTCCTGCTTTTTGACACTCGCCCTTCACCAGCATTGTAACTCGCCGCAGCCAGATGCCAGTCTCCAAAAAGTGTATACAAATAAGTTAAATACCGCGCGGCTGCGATTGTCGATTTCGCGGGGTCGCGACGTTCATCGACGTAATCATTTTGCTTTAGGTTGTACATTCGGCCAGTCGCGCGCATGAACTGCCACGGACCAGCTGCGCGGGCCGATGACAACGCTTTGTTGTTGAACCCAGATTCAATCATCGCAAGGTAAATGAGGTCCCGAGGTAGCCCGTGCTTTTCGAGAACCGGAACCGTCTGTGGAATGATGTCTTCAGCGCGTCGCAGCCAGGTTACAAAAGCTTTGCGACCGCGTGTTTGGAAGTATTGAATCCACTTGATGACGTCTGCGTTGATAACAACGGGGTAATCGAAGTTCAAATTCGGGAGCGTTGGCAAAAGGAGTTTCGTATACTCTTCAGTGCGAGCTTCTTCCAAGGCTTTACGAAGGTGCGACGCTTTTTTGAAACTATTTTTATTGGCAGCCAGGAATTGGCTATCGAAAATGTTCTGCCATTCCTCCATGTAGATGCTGCCATCGCAGAGAGCGAAATGGCCTTCGATTCCTGAATTTTGTAATAATTGAGCCATCTCTTCAGGGCTTCTCGCCGAATCGGCATCGAGGGCTTCTTTTTCCTCATCTACAGCACTCTCTTCAACGAGCGCCGAATCCTCATCGTCATATTCATCTTCACTCAACTTCGAATCTGCCAGCGCGGTGCTGAGAGTGCCCTCTTGGCTAGAGGTCGCTGTGTTGATTGGCGAGAATCTTTCGTTTGCGTTCGATTGCGGAGTTAGCCTGGTATTTTCACCTTGAATCGCAACATTTCCAGGAGCCGTAAACAGCGGGCGCGCAGTGGGAGAGGTGAGTTGATCGCGTTGTTTAAATTCTTTTGAATTGGATGCCGAATTTATGTTGTTTTGTGCAACTTGATTCCGAGTTGTAGCGTGAGGAATCTGGCCGCTGATAAGGGTGTTTTCAAGCATGCTTAATTGCGAGCCGTCGAGCGATAATCTTGGTGTTGGCCGAAAATTTCCGTTCGACTGACATGCAGCCACCGAAAAAAGCCCCAACGCCAAAGAAAGCTGAGCGAACCGGCCCGCTGTGTGGCTTTTATAATTTATACCCGTCACCGTCATCCTCCAACCCGCAGATTGAACCGCGTTGGCAATGCTTAAATTAACGGCATTTCTAATGAGTGAAAAACCGATGCCTCGGTTCCCACTTTACCGACTTCGACGCAACGGGAAACTTTTCTCCAGGCTGATTCTCGGGCATTGTTCGTTGGAAGACTTTCTGTTGAATGTTTATATATCTATTTATATTAGATTTTTTGATTAAAAAGAGGTGAGTTTTGGTCGGAAATCTGACGCTAGAAAAAATGAGAGTCCGTATAGAAAGCTATACGGAAGAGCAGTTCTCGCAGGTTGTTTCTCGGCTCGAGCGGCAAAGCGATCACGGTCAAAGCCCTTTGCGGCTTGCTGTTTCATACGAACTGGGTGGGCGAGCTCTCGCTGATGGGACTCGCGTTGCCCTCAATCATGCTGGTGGTTTCCGCTGCACGGTGTGCGACCGTCAGAGCAAAAAACTCTTCGGCGGTTGCTGCTATCCATGCTTTCAGACTTCAGCACAAGCAGACCGGTGTGTGCTAAATCCGGTCGGGTGTCACTACATGCAAGGGACATGCCGTGAACCGAAGTGGGGCGAAGAGTTTTGCTACCAAACACACTACGTTTACCTTGCCCACACCGATAAAATTAAAGTTGGGATTACCAGGCAGGGGCAGGTACCGACTCGTTGGATAGACCAAGGTGCAACCATGGCAGCATTGATTGCGAAGGTTGGGTCGCGTCATCAGGCAGGACTCCTCGAGGGACTTCTTTCACAAAGGTATGCTGACAAAAGCCACTGGATGAAGATGTTAAAAGCTGGGAACAATCGGCCAGATGCAAGTGCATTTGACGAAATGCGCAGGGAAGCTTTGTCGTTTTTGCGAGCGGAATTAGAAGGCCCGAATGGCCAAGCATTTATTGCTCCGATAACTCAAGCGCTTGCCTCTGCGTCGGACATTGAGATTCTAGACGATGCTGTGTTAGTTGAAATTGAATTTCCACTTTGGCAGGCTGTCCCTGAAAAAATTACATCTTTAAATCTCGAGAAAAATCCTTCTCTTGATTCAAAGATTCTTGGAATAAAGGGGCAGTACATGTTTCTCGAAAACGGTGTTTTTAACGTGAGGCGTCACGAAGGTTTCGTCGTATCGTGCGATATTCTGTACTAGAGCGTCCGAGGTTATGGAGAACAATTGACTCCAATTGATCTATCCCAATGGGTAAGAGGCTCATTGAAAAGCGTCTTTTAAGGAGTCGCCAGCGGGTAAAGCGAACCAAGGCTTCCCAGAGGATGATACGCAACCTGTGGACTGTACCAACAGCCAGGGCAGCAATCGGCAGATGCGCCTTTGTTTTTGCCGCAACAGCAATAAAATGCTGCTCAGCGAATTCTTTGCGCAACTCCAACCATAAAAATATTCTCCATAAACAGCGTGTGCTCCATCCGAGTCCAGAAAGTGGGTTGTCCCAGAGTGATGAAAAACGCAATTCAAACAAGCGACGTGCAGCTATTTTAACTTCGCCAATTAAACTAACTTCATTGACCGTTTGCAAATGAACGGGTTTGCTCCATGCCTCAACCGTTCGCCAGTAGTCATCAAGTGACTTTCGCCGAAGCTGTTCCAAGCATTCTACAACCGCTAAATTTCTAGCGAGCGTATTGAGTTTCACGAACTCTTGTCGCTCTCGCAACCAATGGGAGGAAGGCAGTTCGATCAGATATTTGACTCGAACGGGGCGTGCCTTGTCCAGGATCACAAGATTCAGGTCGGATGAAGTGATGAGGGAAAATCCATCGGCAGTTTGGCGCAGGTTTGCATGTTCCTCCGGAGAAATGCGTCTGAATCGAATGTCGCAGACCCCAGCTTTCCTTAACTCAGAGAGCCGTTTTGAAAGTGTTTTGAGGTCTCGTTCATCTAACGTCGGACCAATTTCTATTTCTGGCGAACGCTGGATATGCTGAAACAAAATCGCGGTTGAGACTCTGAATACTCTTAAAAGACCAACTTCGAAGACAGTGTTTAGAAGATCTCTGAAACCGAAATATTTGCGAAGTTCGAGTGCAAATGAGTTTCGAGCAGAAATTGAAGTTGCGGTAATCGCAACTTGAGTCAAACCACGCATAGCCGCTTGAACTTCAATTCTAAGATCAATCGCATTTTCCGCGAGCACTCTTATGAAGTCTGCAATAAAATGAACTGTACCATGACTGTATTCATCGGTTTTCATAAGGTCATTGAGTTCATCATAGAGTCGGTTGTTATTCAGGCTCTCTGGGTTCGAAACCAGGCCATAGAGAGCGCCCATCACCCCAGTAACATTACGAAGGAGTAACCTGTAGAGCATTGATTTAAAGTTATTGCGTGTCTGCTGGTCCCAGACAAAGCACGGATTGAGATCAATCATTGAAACTGTCAGTGTGGAATCGTCGAGAAGAATGTTGCCGGGATGAGGATCGGCCCAAACAATTCCTTTATCGAACAATAGGGAGAGATAAGTTGAAATCAGACGGTCCGCTATTTCACGTCTTTCAAGATATTTGGTCTGAACACTTTGTGTTATTTTCGTCCCGGGCATTCGCTCCATAAAAAGATATTTGGAGCTGGTTTGAAAATATCGCGGAACTACAACCCGAGAATCTGCTGGAATTGCGTCTCGGATGATGTCCGCATTCTCTTGTTCTCTGCGAAAATCTAATTCGGATGAACACTGGCGAAAATAGTGTGTGATCCCCCTCAACAAGGCATCGCACATTCCCCTCAGCTCCAGTTGGAGCGTTTCCCCTAAACTTTTATCGTCTGCTATTTTTGTCTGAATTTTGCGAGCGATATGGGACAAATGGGCAGCCTGAATCTCAAGAAGCTCATGAAGGCCTGGGCGCTGAATTTTGACAAGAAGAGTTTTAACGCCCCAATTCTTTTGACCAGCTTCATTGAGTTCCAGTTCATAAATTGCCCCTACGCTCGCAGCGGCAAAGTGCGGAACTGGCTTTTTGGGTAAGCATAAAAAGCTTTCCCAATTTTGCTTAACCTCATCCTGCGATAAGACTGTCATAAGGTGGGCATATGATTTTTCCACGCTGGGATACACACCGGCAGCTGCATCCTGGCTGCTGCGTAATTCTCGCGCCAGATTCGGTGGGCACATTTCCGACAGGACCTGCGCCGTTTTTAAATACAACCCGCCCAGTTCCTGAATGGCAATAGACATGAATTTACTTGGAGTGAGTTGGTCGCGTGGGGTGCAAAGCGTGGCGATCAGCGCGTTGAGGCTGGCCTCAGGTGGGATAAGCTGAAGCATATCTTCCAGAAATGGGAGAATGACTTTCCCTCGCGAATCTTGTTCAAGCAAACGAGCCAGTCTAGGAAGTGCGAACTTATTAAATAAATTTCTCATCAGATGATCGGCGAATCGTCCGAGTTCTTCTCTGTCTTCATTGGAAAGTTGAAAGAGAGCAACGTAACATTGTTCTCTTATGGCTGGAAAGAGCGCGGCGGCCTGCTGGGAAAGTGCAGGTATTATTTTCAACACTTCAGAGAGCTTTCGGCCGGCATTCCCAAATTCGCTCTGAAGCAGTTCGAGGTTTAAAAATAGATGAATGAGTCGAGGATTTTTTTGAACGAGGCTCGCGATGGATCGGATTGCTGGTTCAAGCACCCCATTGAGAAATTCATCGGAATTCAGAAACTCAAATTCATTTGAACTGAAGTGTTGCGCGAAGATTTGAAAGGATTTTTCAAAATCATCAATGATATCCTTTCCAGTGAGGTTTGCGATTAAAGAAAGTCCAGAGCTGTGCCTCTTTAGCCTAGCGATCGAGTGTCTCGAAAGAGGTTGAGTTTTGGCAATTTCACGAATCAATGCGGCGAAAGCTCGTGCAAACAACCCCGGGTTTTCGGCAACCTGTTGAGCAATAGGATGAATCCATGCGACGTCGGATTGAGACCAAAGGTTCGTTCGAACGTTTGATTTCCCGCGTTTGAGCTTCTTTTGGGCAGCAGCCATTGGCTCTCTTTCCTTTGGAATGAGACGAAGCTTTCTTTCGTTTGATTCGGATCAATTGAGTCTAAGGTTCAGAGCAGACATTTTGACGTTTTTTGACGAGCCGTCGTCAACTTTGGTGACTTTCCGCTCTCAAGAGCTCGGAATCATTTTGGAATTTCTTCAGGCTCATTTGCCCGGAAAAAGCTCATGAATATTTGGACTTTGAATCTTTCCTTGATGGCCGAATCAGGCGAGTGTAAGTTCTATGTACAACTTTAAGTTGTACGAATTGGGGCGTCGTTTAACGTCACGACGCTACGCTGAGTTGACTAGGAGGATGCCATGAATATTACCGCAAAAACTCGCTTTGGACTGAAGGCCTTGATGGATATCGCGTACCATCACAGAGTGGGACCCGTTCAGAGACGTCACATCGCTCTGCGACAAGGGATTCCGACCGACTACATGGACCAAATCCTCATGCGTTTAAGAAACAGCGGGCTGATTCAAAGCTTACGGGGGCGAGAGGGTGGCTATCACCTCGCGCTCGAGGTAGAAGAAATCAGCGTTTGGGACGTGGTCATGTCCGTCGAAGACGAACCCTATTCAGCCGGGCCACACAATCCGGACGAAAACCTTGCCTATGCAACTGAATGTATTACCGAGCCCGCGTGGGACGCGGTGTCCGCCGCTCTAAGAGTGCAATTGAAGTCATGCTCGTTGGCGAAAATGCTCGCGGAATCCGAGGATCGGATTGTTGCCAAGGGACTAGACCCCGTGGACTTGATGGAGCAGCGGCCTAAAGGCAGTGCGCAGCTTGGGGGCCGCCAGTTATTGGGGCTTGCGCAGGCTTAATGAAAAGTACATGAGCTTTCCATGGTGCCCCCCTCTCAGCCTCGGCGTGGTTGCGAGGGGGGGGGTTCCATTTGCTACCTCGCGTCCGGGGCTCCGTCCTGCGACTTCTTTGCTTGGTTTCGGGCAGTCGCATCAATCGAGTTCTGTGGAGAAGAAATGAAAAAGATTGGTGCTTCCCTCAGGTTTGAATTTCCAGTTTTTGCGCACAACGTTCGTCGTTGTGCGGACGGAGTCGAGCGACCTTTGTGTTACTTGGACTCAGCTGTTTCAACTCACAAACCGCAAAAGGTCATCGATAAAGTTGTTGAGTTTATGAGCCGTGACTATGGCTCGGTTCACAGGGGAGCTTACCAACTCTCGGTTCGTGCATCCGACCAATACGAAGCGGCACGTGCGCGAGTTGCTCGGTTCATTGGGAACGGTGTTCGCGCTGAACAAGTTGTCTTTACACGCGGAACAACAGAATCATTGAATCTGTTGGCTTATGGACTCACTGAGACTCGCCTAACATCTGATAAGAGAATTGTTATTCCAGCTATCGAGCATCATGCAAACTTCGTACCCTGGCAGCAGGCCGCGCTAAAAGCCGACTGCGAAATTGCTTATATCCCAATGTGTGGGACGTCAGGTTCCGATCTGCGTCTCGACCTTAATGCTGCTGCCAAGCTCATGACCACCAACACAGCGATTGTTTCGCTTGCACATGTGGGCAATGTTCTTGGTCAGGTTAATCCTGTTCAGGAGATTGCAGCCCTGGCAAAACGAGTGGGCGCAATTGTGATTCTCGATTGCGCTCAAAGCATGACCTGTTTTTCAGAAAACCCCTTCGATTGGGGTGTTGATGCAATTGCATTCAGTGGACATAAGCTCTACGGTCCCACGGGTATCGGTGTTCTAGTCCTTCGCCCTGAGCTGCTGACCGAGCTTCCCCCGCTTTTTACCGGAGGCGGAATGATTAGCAATGTAACGCTCGAGGAGTCGACCTGGACAACGGGAACGGCAAAGTTAGAGGCCGGCACACCGCCTATCACTGAAGCTGTTGGTTTGGCTGCTGCACTCGACTGGCTTGATGACGTGGGCCGTTCGCGAATTCACGATCACGCCTCTAATTTGGCATGTAAATTTGCTGAAAAACTAGAAAAGATACCAGGCATTCAACTTTTCTATCCAGGCACTGGAGCCGAGACTATTGTCTCATTTAGACATGAAGCCCTTCATGCGCACGATCTGGCAACCATCCTAGACGGCAGTAACGTGGCTATGAGGGCGGGGCATCATTGCGCCTGGCCGCTTGTCCGTCAGTTGGGCGTAGATGCTTTAGTTCGAGCAAGTTTTGCGGTCTATTCAGACGAAGATGACATCGAGCAAGCGATCCGAGCTATAAAAGAAGCAAATTATTTATTGAAATAGATTCTTAAATTTTTATATCATCGTTTAACTTGACCAATTACGTCGCATCAGTGGATTGGCCATGGTAATCCCAGCGCACCGCCCGATTCCTTTGAATTTGCAGGAAATTTTGGGATAAAAAGGGATAATCTTCGGAATGGATTGTTGCTATGCTTCAAAGTTCTGAAACAAATAGAGAAACCGCAAATCTTGGTGAGTTGTATCAAGAGATAATCGTTGAACACTCGAAACGGCCTCGATGCAAAGCGCGTGTTGAGGGATGTCAGTTTTGTCAGGAGGGTAAGAATCCTCTGTGTGGCGACAATATTATTCTTTATTGCCAGGTTCAGAGCTCATCCCAGGGCAACGTATTACCGCGCATTATGGTCAATTTTGAGGGATCTGGATGCAGTATTAGCCAGGCAAGCACCAGCATGATGTGCCAGGCGGTGGGCAATAAAACTGTGAACGAAGCGCGAGCTCAAATAAGCAAAGCCGAAGGCATCTACACCGGTCGTTCGGAGCAGAAATCCGAGGATGATCTCGAAGAAGACGTGGAAGCATTGCACGGTGTGAGTAAGTTCCCAGTGCGCATTAAGTGTGCGGCGTTGCCTTGGAAAACTCTCGAACTACTGCTCAATGAAAACTTTGACGAGAGCGGATTGCAGCGTCCGGAGTCGCTTTCTTGCAAGCTCAACGAACCCTGCGGCGGTAAGGCTCGAAAACTCAAAGTGATCACAGCGGATTGAATTTTAAAAGACTAAAAAAAGAGGCTTTCAACCTCTCATGAACGGAGTTTTGAAATGTTGGTTGTTCAAGGTTTACATGCGAAAGTCGGAGAAAAAGAAATTCTCAAGGGAGTTGATCTAGAAATTCCTCGCGGAGAAATTCACGTTGTCATGGGGCCTAATGGCGTTGGAAAATCGACCATGGGTCATGTTCTGATGGGGAATAAGTCCTTCGAACAGACTGCCGGACGTATTAGTGTCGATGGCATCGACATAACCAATTTCGACACTGCAGCGAGAGCAAAAGCAGGGCTTTTTCTGGCGTTCCAGTACCCTGTTGCAATTCCCGGGTTACGTGTTTCTGAATATCTTCGGAACCTCTACTGCTTGCGCCATAATGTTCAAGTAGGCGTTGCAGAGTTTCGCAAAATTGTCCGCGAAAAGCTCGACATGCTCGACATCGATCGGTCGGCACTCAGCAGGTATCTCAATGAGGGTTTTTCTGGTGGAGAAATGAAACGGCTTGAAATGTTGCAGCTTGCTCTCATCAAGCCAAAGGTTGCTATTCTTGATGAAATAGATTCGGGTGTCGATGTTGATGCCCAAAAAACAGTCGCAGATGCGATCAAGAAAATACGTGAAAGCGATGGAACCTCATTCGTAATCATTACTCACTACCAGCGGCTTTTGAATTTCGTGAGCCCTGACAAAGTGCACGTCGTTCTCGATGGCAAGGTAACGCGCAGTGGTGATATGTCTCTTGTTCATGCTCTCGAACGTGAAGGCTACGAATGGGTACGGCAAACAAGTGAATCGTTTTCTGCGAACGCAGCTCAATGATGGCTGTTTGAGGAGTTCAACATGACCGATACTCTGAGTGAAACTAAGCAAACCGCCGATTTTGACGATTACAAACACGGTTTTCATGTGGCTGAGAACTACGTGTTCAAGGGAGCCAAATCAAAAGCTGGCCTCACCCGAGAAATGGTGATTGAGATTTCAAACTTCAAGCACGAGCCCGAGTGGATGCTTGCAAGACGTTTGAAGGCGTTTGAGATATTTCAAAGTAAGCCAATGCCAAATTGGGGCGACACCAAAGCCCTCAGTGAAATTGATTTTACGAACATCCACTACTTCGTTCGCCCAACGGAGCGGGTTGGAACAAGTTGGGATGAGGTTCCTTCAGAAATTAAGGATACCTTCGAGCGTCTCGGAATTCCCGAGGCTGAGCGTAAGTTTCTAGCGGGTGTTTCAGCCCAATTCGAATCAGAAGTTGTTTACCACAGTATGCAAAAACGCCTCGAAGACCAAGGCGTGCTTTTTTTCGACATGGATACTGCTTTGCGTCAGCATCCGGAAATCATAGAGAAGTATTTTGGTACGATCATTCCCGCTGACGATAACAAATTCTCCGCTCTTAATACGGCCGTATGGTCTGGAGGGAGTTTCATCTACGTGCCCAAAGGCGTGCATGTAGATATTCCGTTGCAGGCGTATTTTCGAATCAACACCGAAAATATGGGGCAGTTCGAACGTACTCTGATTATTGCCGACGAAGGTTCGAGCGTGCATTACATCGAGGGCTGCACGGCACCTGTTTACCGTTCCGATTCTCTGCACTCTGCAGTTGTTGAGCTGATTGCCCTCAAAGGCGCAAAAATACGTTATACGACGATCCAAAACTGGTCGAAGAACATATTCAATTTGGTAACCAAGCGCGCATACGCGTATGATGATGCTGTGGTGGAGTGGGTCGATGGAAATATCGGTTCCAAGCTCACAATGAAATATCCCGCAGTTTATCTCATGGGACCTCGCGCGCGTGGTGAAATTCTGTCGGTGGCGTTTGCTGGCAATGGAATGCATCAAGATGCAGGTTCAAAAATTGTGCACGCAGCGCCTTATACAACGAGTGTTGTAACTTCAAAATCGATCTCCAAGAGTGGAGGTGTCACCACCTACCGTGGCTTGGTAAAAATCCCCAAAGGCATGGTTGGATGTCGCAGCAAAGTGCAGTGCGATGCTTTGCTGATGGACAGCGATTCACGTTCGAATACGTTCCCGACAATCGAAATTGAAGAGCGTGAAGGCGTTGATGTTGGACACGAGGCAAGTGTGAGCAAGGTTGGTGAAGATCAAATCTATTATTTGACAAGCCGCGGCTTTAGCGAGCGCCAAGCAACCCTCATGGTTGTGAACGGTTTTATTGAAGAATTCGTGAAGGAACTACCGATGGAGTATGCGGTTGAACTGAACCGCCTCATCGAAATGGAAATGGAAGGAGGAGTCGGCTAATGACACTCCCACAAGCACATCTATTATCAATTGGGCAAACAATCTCTGCACTGAGTCAGGTGCCTGAGCTGCCAGAAGAAAACTGGCGGCGTACCGATCCGGCTCAATTCTTTCTGCCTGAAGCCGAAGTCGTGAACAGCTTTGGTCAGGCAGTGATGGGTTCGCATTTGACTTCATCGCCATACAAAATCCAATTCAAGGTTCTTTCGGTTGCCGAAATGCAGCAATCCATCTCTACTCTCATTGGTGCTCCGCTGAGCTCCGGTTCTGAGTCTCAAGAGTCCTTCGATGAGTCGCGCGTCGTACTCTTGAATCTCAACAATGGCGGTATAGTTGTTTCCTCTTGTGCAGCTGCCGACTCTTGGGTTGGACGCCTTGAAATCGCATCCAGGCCCGCGCGTCCCGATTCAATTTTGCGTGACAGTGCGGTGTGTGTTGCTCTTGCTGAGAGACTTCAGATCAGTTCCCCAAGTGAATTGGTTGTGCGTATTCCGCGATTTGAACAAACACCTATTGTCCTTGTTGCTGTAGAGAATGACCCGCAGTTTGCGCAGTCCTATGCCAATATTTCGATTGACGTAGCAGACTCTGCAACGGCCGAGATAGCTGTTTTGCACGGCACCTCAGCGTTTGCTCATCATCGCCTGACGCTGCGACTTGGCCGCGAAGCTCGAGTGACACAACTTTGGGCGCATTTGGGCAGCGCTCAGGTAAAGGAGGGGCAGATGCTCCTCGAGCGAAAGGTGAAACTTGCTGGTCACGCAAAATTCTTTGATGCATCTATTTTTGTTCCTTCGGCACTTTTGCGGGTTGTAAGTAATGTGACACCTGAAGCCGAAGGTGCTTCTGCATATTGCGCTACTGCGATTGTAGCTTCTGGTAATGCTGTCGTTGACTACGAACCCCTCCAAGATCACATTGCTCCTAAGGGTCAAACTCACTTGCGTGTCAAGATGATTGTAGGCCAACGAGGCAAAGCGATTTTTCAAGGGCTCATTAATGTAGAGCGAGAGGCGATCAGCACAAATGCATCTCAAGTGAACAAGAATCTAGTGTTGAGTAAGCGCGCTCGCATTGATTCCATGCCTCGTTTGCGTATCTTGCCTGACGAGGTGTCCTGCAAACATGGCAGTGCCACGGGCGAACTCGATAGCAAGCAGATCCACTATCTTATGACGCGCGGATTTTCCGAACATGAGGCAAAAGAACTCGTGGTGCGCGGCTTCGTATTGGAAGGTCTGTTGCAATTGCCTGAAGGTTCGTTGCTCTTAGCATGGGCCAGCGTGATGCTCAATCAGGGCTTGGATCGCGTGTTGGAATGAGCCAATTTTTCGCATCATTGCCTGCGGATGAGATTAGTTCTGCCAGGCCAAGTCAGTGCTCTATCGATGGGCTTTCTGTTCTACTTGTGCGTGACTCCGAAGGCACCATATTTGCATTTGAAAACAACTGTTCCCATGCCGACAAACCCCTTGAAAAAGGGGTTTGGAACGCCCAAACACGAGAGATTCTTTGTCCGTTTCACAAAGCTGTGTTTGAGGTTGCTCATGCTGGCAGAGTCAGAGTTGGGCCGGCGGTTGTTTCACTTCAAGTTTTCCCCGTCCAAATTCGCGAGCACAATGGAATACCAACGGTTTTCGTTGGAATCGATAGCTCCGACTAACTTTGTCTTTCTCGCTGCGGAAGCTTAGTAAGCATAGTTGATAAGAATATTTGTTTCACCGTTGGGGTTCAAATTATCGGGAGCGATGGTGATGTGTTTTGCGCCGCGGCAACGTTTGGCGGCCAAAAAGTTAGACATAATTTTCCGTGTAAAAACTCATTAGTGTTTAATAACTTGTTAATTAGATTTCGTGATGCCTGAAAAAAAAATGAACGAGCAAATCTCAATTTTTTTGAGATTTGCTCGCTAAAATGATGGGCTATTTTAATTTCTACGTCACAAGCTCAGTATGAACTGAGCCGAACTCCTTACCCAATGATTTGAGCTGGGGCTTTGTAGAGATTTTCGTAGTATTCGTTGAGCATGCGATCAACCGAGAATGGTTTACTGCACGATTCGATACTTGCCTTCATCATTTTCATCCAACGAGTACGATCGTTGTAGAAAGTTGGAATCACTTCGTCCACAAGAACTTTGTAAAGTGCGAGCGCGTCTCGTTCGTCTTGGGCGCTGACATTTTCTGGCACTTGTTCGTCGCCAATCGCCCAGCCATTTTCGCCATTTTTGCAAGCTTCCGGCCACCAGCCATCGAGAATACTCACATTGAGTACTCCGTTCATTGCCGCCTTCATTCCAGACGTTCCGCATGCTTCAAGAGGACGACGTGGGTTGTTCAGCCAAACATCACACCCGCGTGTGAGCGCCCGGCCGATGTCCATGTCGTAGTTTTCAAGAAAGACTACACTATTAGGGTATTGGCGCGAAATTTGAACGAGATTGTGAACAATTTCCTTGCCGGTGTCGTCCAATGGATGCGCTTTTCCGGAGAATACAATTTGCACTTTGCCCGTTTTGAGAAGTTCTCCTAATTTATTTTCATAAGCGAAAATTAAATTGCTTCGTTTATACGGTGCAGCTCGACGCGAAAATCCGATAAGAAGTGATTCTGGATTGAGTTTCACTCCACTGCGCTGCTCAATGAAATTGATAGAGTCTTTCTTCACTTCAAGATGCGCGTTCCACATTGACTCCAGTGTGGAGAAATCGCGACGCATGCGTTCATCAACCCAAGTTGGTACATGGATCCCATTGGTAATTCCAATGATTGATGAGCGTCCACTGACTTCATTCCACATTTGATTGGCAGTTTCAGCATGGAGCTGAGCTACAGCATTTGAATTGCGCGAGAGGCGCAGGCCAGCAACGGTCATGTTGAATGGTGTGCCACCGACGCGATGCAGTTGCTCGATGCTAAGGCCCAAACTAGCTCCCATATATTGGAGTATCTCATGCGAGTGCTGCTCGTTGCCTTCTTTGATTGGAGTGTGGGTTGTGAAAACAATTTGTTGGCGTGTTTGCTGCCATGCACTATCGAAGTTTTGGCCCGCGGTCATTTTCTGACGAATGAGTTCGATTCCAGCAAGAGCAGCATGGCCTTCGTTAAAATGAAACACATCAACTTTGTGACCGAGAGCCTGAAGTGCACGAACACCACCCACTCCCAATACTATTTCCTGGGCGATGCGCTCCTCACCAAACCATCCGTAGAGCTGGCCAGTGATCCATTTGTCCGCGTTTTCGGGAAGATCAGTGTCGAGTAGATAGAGCGGAGCATTGTTGTACGCGTCGCAAAGCCATACTTTGCAGGCCACGTCGTTTTGCCGGATTTTAACAGTCACTTTAATCCCAGTGTCCTTCAGTTCTGGATACTGGAAGTTGTGATAGCAGTCATAGGCTTTACCGTTGTTATCGATTCTTTGCTCTGTGTAACCTTGTTTCCATTTCAGGCCGATCCCTACTAAGGGCAAATTGTTGTCTTTTGCACCCTTGAGTGTGTCGCCAGCCAAGATTCCAAGTCCACCGCAATATATTTTGAGTGCAGTTTCAAGACCATATTCCATGCAAAAATAGGCGACAGAAGGTTGTTGTGTCGTTGCCATAAGTGCTCCAAAAAGAGTGACAGACTGCGTTATTTACTTGGCCAAAAGGAACTTAAGTCCAGCCGAGACGAGAACAATACCAAAAATCTTTTTGAGTGTGTCCTGTGGGAGCTGAAGAGCGAGGGTCGCACCGAAGTAGGCACCTAAGGCCATCGCGCACGCAATGAATGCCGACGACCTAATATCAAGGTTTCCAGCGCGGTGATATTTGAGAGCCGCAAAAATGCCGACAGGGAGAATCAAAGCTCCAATTGAGGTGCCCTGAGCTGAAATTTGACTCATTCCTCCGAGCATCACCAGCAAAGGCACAATAACGAGGCCCCCGCCGATTCCCACCAATCCACTCAAAATGCCAGCTGCAAGACCAATTCCAAGAAGCGTTAGTATGGGCATCGTTGGTGAACTCCTTAGTTCGAGGGAGGTGAAGAAATCCGGGAGTGTTTCAACAAGTGGAGTACCGACTCCAGGTACGCTTCAGCACGTTCCACCGACTCGCCTCCACAATAGATTCCATGCTGTGCCAAGACAAACAGAACCGGCCCACCTTCTGCTGAAGGTTCTGAAAACTGACGTTTGTCAATCTGTATAGCCAAAGTCTTCATGTCCTGGCTGTTTTCATAAATATACATTTCGTAGGCAGTTGTGTGATCGCGAATTCCAAGTGCCTTCAGTAGTTCATGTCCTTCAATCCGGACTGAGGGTGGTGAGAGTTTTTCTAGTTCGGGGGCATGGCAATGAAGTATGCAGCGAATCCATGGGCATCTTTTATAAATAATCGCATGCAGTAGTGTTTCGTCACTGGGCTTTGGCGCAACTTGTGCCAGCGCGCGGCCTTCGAGGTCAACAAGAAGAAAGTCACCCGGATTTAGGGCTCTTTTGTGCTTTCCTGAGCGTGAAATAAGAAATGACTCTGGAGAGCTTTTCAAACTAAAGTTGCTGCTTGTTGCGGGAATAGCCCCACGCATATCGAGGCGTGCGGTAACTTCGGACAAGCGTCCAAGTTGAATTTGTTCATAAAGCGACAACGGACATTGAGTGCTCGCATCAAATCGATATTTTCTCTCACTGCGCACGGCTATAAGTCTCCAGTTTTTCCAAAAATTCGCGTGCTGAGTCCGCAACGGACTGTCCGCTGGCAAAAATTGCTGTGCCAGCATTTAAAATAAAATCCTGACCGAAATCTTGGCAAGCAAGTGCCACGTGTTCTGGCTTAATGCCTGCGCTTGGAACCGGGATAGTTGGTTGAATGTTGGCTGGCCACGCAGCCCTGCAAGCTTCGCTGATGCGTTGGGTTGTTGATTTCGGTAATCCAATTTTTCCATAGGGACTCGGAAAAAGAGTGAGATCAGCACCCGCTGCGCGCATCAATGTACCAAGCATCACGGCCGGATCAATTGAGTCAGAGTTGAGGCCCTGGCCCATGGCTCCTGCGAGGGCAGGGTGTGCGACAAGCGGAAGTTTTGTGGCAGCGCGAAGGTTTTGTAGAGCAGCCAAACCGGATGTCCATACATTTACAAGCAGTGCATCTGCCCCTGCGTTGGCGAGTTTCAAGCTCCATTCGTGCAGTGAAGAAAATGCTTCAGCATTCAGTGGCGCATGCACGACATAGAGTGTTTGAAGATTCTCTTTGGCTTTGCGATTCGCAACTTTTTCAACCCTGCGCAAAGTTGTCTCAAGTGAATCGTCGTGGCGAATTTCGTCGTCCTTTACTAGGTGGACACCTGAATGTGCAACTTCAGAATATAAATCCGCGAGTGCTTCTGCAGACATGGCTACGTTGGGCTTAAGAATTCCCATCAATAAAGGAGCGCTGGTGGTTGTCGAAAAGCGCCCTCGCAGAGATTGTATCGAGTGCACCGGGCCGCTTATTTTTTTGCTTTTGAAGCACCCCTCTTCGAATGCCAAAGAACTTAAACAAACTCCGGGATAGAAACTCATTTTTCCAAAAACAAGCGCAAGCAACCAGCTTAATTCGCCCTGCCAAAGCTCCCAAGGAAATGCAATGGTAGCCTCGAGAAAGTTCTCCGATTCGGTGATAGCAACCACTTTAGCAACGCGGCTTTGTAGCATTGCTGCATCGACGAAGCGCTCATCCCAGGCCCCCAATGTCTGGCCAATTGCAATTTCCTCGAAAATATCTGATCGGTGGATTTTTTTGTCGACGCGGTAGCTGGCGAGAGCATGTGATGAATCGCCTTTGCGTTCGGCCGCAATTGCTTTGTTCTTGGGAGTGAAGATCATTTCTTCCCTGCCTCTTCGATGAATCTTTTGACATTCATCAAGCCTGTCGATGTGTCGTGGGTTATCACTCCATGCTCAGTTATGATTCCGGAAATAAGCTTTGCGGGTGTGACATCAAAGGATGGATTCCAGACGCCAATTCCTTCAGCAGCGATGCGTTGCCCAAAAATATGAGTGAGTTCCTGGGAGGGGCGTTCTTCAATGTGAATTGCATCCCCTGTTGGAAGTGTGGTGTCGATAGAAGTTAATGGAGCTGCAACGTAGAAGGGAACTCCATGATGTTTGGCAGCGATTGCTAGCTGATAAGTACCTACCTTGTTCGCTGTGTCTCCATTTGCCACGACTCTGTCTGCACCGACTACAACAGCATTGATTTTCTCTTTGGCCATCAAAAATGAAACCATCGAATCAGTTATGAGGGTAGCAGGAATGCGTTCAAATACGAGTTCAAAGGCGGTCAGGCGCGCGCCCTGATTGTATGGTCTTGTCTCGGTGGCATAAGCGTGAGAAAGCTGGGCTCTTTCATGAAGCGCGCGAATAACTCCGAGGGCCGTGCCATAGCCAACCGTTGCTAGACTTCCCGTGTTGCAGTGGGTCAGGATTTTGAGTGACCCCTGTGCTGCAGATTTGAAGAGGTTAGCTCCATGTGCACCAATGGCATGGTTGTCGGCGAGATCTTTTTCAAGCATTCCCTCTGCAAAGATTGTAATTTTGGTTGCTAGGGAATTGATTGATTCCCGGCTGTCGGGAAGTTCAGTGGTTTCCCTGCTGAGTATAGTTCTAATTTGGCCGAGTGCTTGGAATAGGTTCACTGCGGTTGGACGGCTTGCAGCAAGTGTATCAAGTCTGGTTTCAATTGCGTTTACAAAGCTGCTCATGGTTGTGTTTTTCAAAACTAATTCAGGAATTTCGACAGCCAAACTGAGCACGGCAGTGACTGCAATTGCGGGAGCTCCGCGCACTTTCATCGAAGAAATTGCTTGCGCGCCTTCTGAAGAATTATGCACTTCAAAAAACTCGATGACGTGAGGAAGTTTGAGTTGATCAATGAGTGAGAGCTGACCCCGGCTATAGCGTATGGCCTCGAGTCTCTGGGATTGGGAAGAGTGTTTCATGGCAGTTTCCCTTCATTGAAAAAAGCTTGAATTGCTATTGCAAGTGCAACATCTTTTTGGGTCACTCCCCATTTAGGTTCGTGAGTCACCAAGATGATTTCAGATTCCTGAAAGTCTCGCATAACAATGCTGGTATGATGATCTGTGGTTTCCTGAGCATCATTTAACCAATTCAACCTGCTCAATGCTTCAGAGTGATTTTTGAATCGGAAATGTCCTTTCAGGCAGAACCCTTGACCGTCGTGTTCAATTTTCCAGGACGATAATTTTTGACCAGCAGCTTCGAGAGTTGCCTTCGGATTTTCAAGTAAAGTACGCGGAGCATTGATTGCATCTTGAAGAAGTGGGTGAGGAGTCAAAAATCGCAATGTAGTAGAACGCATGATTTCTGCCGAAGGGAGAGAATTCATCACGGCCTCATGTTTAGGAATTTGTTCAATGTATTTTTCAGCACAACTTCCTGCGGCCGGCTTGGGAAGCTCTGGATGTTTTTCAGTGAGCCATTGCCAATTCGCGATGAATGGCGCGAGAGAAATATCAACGGCATTCAATTGAGTTCCGCCGAAGAAATGACCACTTGCTTTCGAAAGCTCAACGTCAAGCCATTTCCAGGCCCCGACAAGCTGGTGAGTCGCTTTGCGAAGAGAGTTAACGCTGCCGTGTGAATACATCGCCTGTTGGAGCGGTGCGAGAAATTTGCTTGAAGCCACTTCAACAGCCACCCTTGTTTCTGCAGTGGTCGTTGGTGCGGAACCATACAATCGAGGTCCGGCAGCTTCGATGGAATCAAGAAATTCCATGATGACAAGGCTTTCGTGAAATCCCTCACCAGGAGCGTATTCAAGTGTCGGCACACTTCCGGAAGGATTGATTGCCAGCATCTCCTTGGGTGGAGCGTTGAGGTCGATTTCAACAGACGTCAGCATATTTTGGTCAATTCCACGCACTTGGCACGCAATCAGAATTCTCTGAACAAATGGACAGGCGGGGATCATATAGAGCTTCACGATGGGAACTCCTTGCAGCGTTGCGTCAATGCTCGGGCGCAGTGGCGAAAGTGTTTTGCGCCAGAGGTGCTCCTGGGCCGATGACGTTACGGGACACAGTGCAGGGGTGCAACCCATGGAAGCCTTCTGGGTTCAGATTATTCATCTTTATTTTCCGGTCACAGTTGCCATCGTGGCGCAACTCGTATTTCTCATATTGCCAGTGAATCTCAGGACCTGGCGCACAGATGTGCTTAATTCTTGGACTTACTGCGGTATTCAGACTTTCATGGCAGGTGTTCTTTTTCTCGCTGTTCCGCGGTTCTTCGAGCTTTTCAAACTCCCCGATGGGGCGTCGTTTATGGCAATTCTCGCGGTTTTTGTCGCAAGCTGGTGGAAAGTCATTCGAACCATACCCTTCGAAGCCACCTTTACCGTGAATTGCGAGCCATCGGACTCACCCTTGGTCAGCTTCGATTCGTTTTATAATGCGGAGAGGCTCAGGCAATTAGGGGAGCTCGCTGTCGACGATCCTACGGCGGTTGTCAGGCACCATGCTTTGCGTGAGATGTTGGTCCGACGCCGGGTTGATCAAAATTCGGGTTATTCCCCCTGACGTTTGAGGCGGTCAAAAAGCTATTCGGGCTGGTTGCATTTTGAATACAGGTTTTGTATCACTTGCCCACCGTGCCCGCCCTTAAGACATTCGGGGCGGTTGTAAATTGGTTTAATGTCTGGAGGAAGCCGCGGTGGCAAAGGAAAAATTTGAGCGCTCCAAGCCTCATATGAACATCGGTACAATCGGTCACGTTGACCACGGCAAGACGACGCTGACAGCAGCGATCTCTTCTGTGTTAGCAAAGGCATTCAACAAGGTTGCTACAAAGTTCGATGAAATCGACAAAGCACCTGAAGAGAAGGCACGCGGTATTACAATTAACGCGGCGCACATCGAATATGAAACTGCGAATCGTCACTATGCTCACGTGGACTGTCCAGGACACGCCGACTACGTAAAGAACATGATTACTGGTGCTGCGCAGATGGACGGTGCAATTCTAGTGGTTGCTGCAACCGACGGTCCAATGCCTCAGACACGTGAACACATCCTTTTGGCTCGTCAGGTTGGCGTTCCATTCATAGTTGTGTTCTTGAACAAGTGCGACATCGCTGACCCAGAACTCATTGACCTCGTTGAAATGGAAGTCCGTGAGCTCCTCAGCAAGTACAAGTTCCCTGGCGATGACACCCCAATCGTTCGCGGTTCAGCTCTTGCTGCTCTTGAAAAGGGTACAGGCGGTCGTGATGACGCTCCCAGCAAGTGCATCTTTGAATTGATGGACGCTGTTGATACCTATATCGTTGAGCCGGCTCGTCCTCTCGACAAGCCATTCCTCATGCCAATCGAGGATGTATTCTCAATCTCTGGCCGCGGAACTGTTGTGACCGGTCGTATTGAGCAAGGTATCGTTAGAACAGGTGACGAAATCGAAATCGTAGGAATCCGTCCTACATGCAAGACCACTTGTACTGGCGTTGAAATGTTCCGTAAGATTCTCGATCAAGGTCAAGCTGGTGACAACGTGGGCGTTCTGCTCCGTGGTACGAAGCGTGAAGACGTTGAGCGCGGACAAGTTCTTGCTAAAACAGGCTCAATCAAGCCTTTCAGCAAGTTCAACGCTCAAGTGTATATCTTGAACAAAGACGAAGGTGGCCGTCATAAGCCTTTCTTCAAGGGCTACCGTCCTCAGTTCTACTTCCGTACTACGGACGTGACTGGTGTTGTTGAGCTTCCTGCAAGTGTTGAAATGGTTATGCCAGGCGACAACATCGAAATCTCAGTTGAGCTCATCACTCCTGTTGCGATGGAACCAGGTCTGCGCTTCGCGATTCGCGAAGGCGGCCGTACAGTTGGCGCTGGTACAGTGTCGACAGTGAACGGTTAATTCCGGATCACTGACCGGCTTATTTGATAAAATAGGCCGTAACAAAAGAGCCACCCCTAAGGGTGGCTCTTTTCATATCACGAGGCTCCCGAAAAAGTGAGAAAGTTTATTTTTTAGTGGTCGTTCTGGCTTTCAACTTTTTCACCTCTTCTGCTCCAGCCTGAAAACCTGCAATTTTTTCATTTCGAGCGCTGAGCGCCTTGGCACTGAAACAAGGTGTTGTTGATGCGCCTTCAGCGTTTGGCAGAACGCGTTGGTCAATAAGGCGGGCTTGTTCCATGATTGTATTTGTGGCGTTGCACTCGAGTTTTACAATTTCAGAGTCGCTCATCTCCGCCATCTTTCGCCACGCATCTCCAGCGCCCATTGAGGGATCCCCTCCCATGACGTCATAGCTTGCCGGGGCAGAGCCAAGCAGCGTACAGGCCGCAAGAGCTAAACCGCCACTACCGAAGGCCAAAACGCCGCATCCGAGAAGAGCAAGTCCGGTTCCAAGCCACACCACCGTGGTGCGCTGTTTATCTATTTCTGACAATCGTTTTGTGAGCGTATTGGAATTGATGTAGCGCCAAACCACAGGCTTTGCCCTCTGTGCCAATGAGACTTGAGACACTTCCCTTTCTGTGTTTAAGCTAACGAGGGTGATTCGAGGTTTCTTTATGTCTCAAGCAAATGTCACAAAGCTTTCCTCTACGAAGGTCCGTC
>Ga0247843_1001949_pt1 | contig 39424 bp, 37 predicted proteins | sample LaCruzMarch2017__FD_192420 | JGI IMG/M metagenome (GOLD analysis project Ga0247843, IMG submission 192420) | Freshwater microbial communities from meromictic Lake La Cruz, Castile-La Mancha, Spain - LaCruzMarch2017_8m | ecosystem: Environmental > Aquatic > Freshwater > Lake | place: Spain...
CAGCTGTTCGGTGGTGCCGGCTATACCGTCGACTACCCGGTGGAGCGGATGATGCGCGACGCCAAGATCACTCAGATCTACGAGGGCACCAACCAGATTCAGCGGGTTGTGATGTCGCGGGCCCTGTTGCGCTAGTCGCTTCGGGTCTATTCGTCGGCTGGGCGGAGGTGGGTGATGTCGCCCGCCGATACCGCGACGGTCTGCGTTCCGGTGTCGACGTGAAGTTGGCCAAGTTCGTTGAGATCGGTTGCCGTGCCGACGATTTCGCGGTCTCCCGGTAGGGTTACGCGCACCCGATTGCCCAGTGTCACGCTTCTGCGGCGGTAGTCATCGATCAACCCGGCGTCGGGTCCGCCGGCTGAGCGCCAGCGGTCGATCCGGGCGGACAACTCGGCCAGGACCGCACCCAGCAGTGCACTGCGGTCCAGCATCGTCGAACCCAGCATCAGCAGAGACGTCGCGCGCGGGTCCGGTGCCTCGTCGGGCTTGAGCGTCACGTTGAGGCCCAGGCCCACGACGATCACCGAATCGGGCGCCGCCACCTCGGCCAGGATGCCGCCGAGTTTTCCCTCGCCGACCAGCACATCGTTGGGCCACTTGAGCGTGGCGTCGATCCCAGCGGTGGCCCGGACGGCGTCGACCACGGCAACGCCGGTGAGCAGTGGCAGCCAACCCCAGCCGGCTGTCGGTACGCCGGCTGCGCTGACTCCCACCGACAGCGCGATCTGGGACCGCGGCGGCGTGGACCACTGTCGTCCGTTGCGGCCGCGGCCGGCGCTCTGGTGTTCGGCGATCAACACGGCGCCGTCGATATCCTCGCCCGCGCCATGGCGGGCCAGCAGGTCGGCATTGGTGGACCCGGTGGATTCCACCACGTCCAAGCGCTTCAATGCCCGACTGACGCCGACAAGGTCGCGGCGCACCGGGTCGACGGCGAGTGCCGGGCGCTGTGGGGATTCGCTCACGAACGGCAGCTTAGAAGGTGACTCATTTTGGGACTGCACCGATACTTCGGATAGGTTCAGGCCTTATGAACTTCAATCCCCCAGTACGTGTAGCACTCGTCGCGGGCTCGTTAATGCTCGCCACACTCGGTGTACCCGCGACGGCCTCGGCCGACACCGTGCCGCCGTCCATGCTCAATACCCAGTGCTCACTGGACCAGATCCTGGCCGCCACCAGAGTGGTCTCTCCCGTCACCTACGGCGAGTTGGTGGGCAAGTACAACTCCGAGCCGCGCTGGGTTCAGGGTGGCATCGTCTACCACATGAACCTGCTTCTGCAGAAGCCTCCGCAGGAACGCCAGGCCGAGGTGAATACCTTGCAGGGCATCTTCCCGGAGTACGTCTCGCTGTTCACTGCCGCCGAGCCGGTCGCCGATGAGATCGCGGTCAAGTGCCCGACCTTCGCGGCCGAGGATCCTGCGGTGTTTGATCCGGCGGCACCGGCACCGGTTCCGGTTCCGGTGGCGGCCCCTGCGGCTCCTGCAGAACCTGCTTCTGCGGAACCGGCTCCTGCGGCGCCGGCTTCTGCGGAACCTGCTTCTGCGGAACCTGCTCCTGCGGAACCGGCTTCAGCGGCGCCGGCTTCTGCGGAACCGGCTGCTTAAGTACCGTTCACTCCAGCGTCTGGGTGACCTTCTCGGTCACCCGGCGCCGCTCGAGCAGTGCGGGGTCCGGGTTGGTGACCTGAACCAATGAGGCACCCGCGGCGAACACCGCGAGCAGGTTATCGACCATCTGACGCGGGGTGGTCCACACCAGCATGGACATCACCCGGTCGGTATCGCTCAGTCCGCGATCCTGCGCGCTGCGCCCGGCGGCGGCGAGTACCTCCGGTACCGAACGGCCGTCGAGCGCGGGGCCCGGGGAGTGTTCGGGTGTCACCTGGTCGCCGTGCACCCGCACCGCGGTGGCGTAGTCGGTGACGCCGATCGGTAGGCCGTCGGCCGGTTTGCCGAAGGGATCCAACGACAACACCGCAACCTCGCCGGTCTGATTGCCATCGGCGACCACGTCGTCGGCCTCGGCCAGTCGGTCGGCGGTACACAGGGCGATGTCAGCGCTACCGCTGCAGACGACTTCGGCACCGATCCACCACACCCCCAGCAGCACCGCCGCGGTCTGCCAGTGCGCGGGCAGCAGCACGGCCACCCGGCTGCCCGGTCCGGCGCCGAGTTCGTCTCGCAGCAGGTTGGCGGTCTTGGCTGCCCAGTTCGCCAGGGTCACCGTCGACAGTTCGATCCGCTCACCGGTGGCGTCGTCATAGAAGGTGATGCGCGGGCCCATCGGGTTCGCCGAGAGCAACGGGGTCAACAGTGCGTCGGTGAGGTTGGCCATCAGTTGACGCACTTGGGGTCATCGGACCCCGCCGTGATCACCGGCGACGGCGGCGGTGTGTCGGCGCCGTCGGCGGACTGCTGCTCGACCTCGGCCGCCGCCGTCGGCAGCGTGCCGTCGAGGCCTGACCCCGGCCCGGCGTAGTCGTCGGCGAGCACCACCCGCACGGTCCCGGGCGGGATCGACGCGTCCGCCACCACCGGCAGTCCGCCCAGTTCCTTCGCGACCGCCAGGGCACCGAGATCATCGTCGGTCGCGGCGTGAACCTGGGTTTCACTGACCTTGGTCTCGTCGCCGTTGCCGACGGAGCCGGTGCCGAATCCCATGGCGCTGAGTCGATCCGACACGGCGCCGGCCAGTCCGTTGATGTCGGTGTCGTTGATGACCTCGGTGGTGGTCTGATCGCGAGAGTAGGCGACCTTCTCGATCTTGCCGGATGCCTGGTCCTGCAGGAGGCCGGACACCCATTCCTTCACCTGCGCCGGATCGAGGCGAACGACCGACTGCATACCGTCATCGCTCCAGCCGTCTTCGGCCAACACCGGGATGGTGGCGAAGGCCACGTTGCCGGCCGCCAGCTTCTGTAATTGCTTCAGGAAGTCCATGACGTCCCAGCCCGAGGAAATCACCACCGACCGCTGAATCGCGCTCTGCAACCGACTCAGAGTTGCCGGGCTGCTCAGGGTGCGCCCGGAAATCACCTGATGAGCCAGGGACGCCATCACCACCTGCTGGCGCACCACCCGGTCGAGGTCGCCGCGGGGCAGATCGTGGCGTTGCCGGACAAAGCTGAGAGCCTGGGGCCCGTCCAGGCGCTGCCAGCCCGCCGGGAAGTCGGCGCCCGAAAGAGGCTCGTAGACAGCGTCTTTGAGGCACACTTCGACGCCGCCGAGTGCATCGGTGATCAGCGAGAACCCGAGCAGCCCGATTTCGGCGTAGTGATCGACGGTGACGCCGGTGAGGTCGGCGACGGTCTCGATCAGGGCGTTACGACCGGCTTCGACCGCTATCGGTTCGGCCTGCGCCGGATCCATGCCCTGGTTCTCGACGAGTTCCTTCATCCGCTCTAACTTGACCTCGCCGTAGACGCCGTTGATCTTCGTCTTGCCGAATCCCGGCGCCTCGACATAGGAGTCGCGGGGGATGGAGATCGCGGTGGCGGAGCGGCCGTTGTCGGGAATCCGGACCAGGATGATGGTGTCGGTGTTGGTGGCGACGTCGTCGCCGGCGTGCAACTGGGCCAGTTCGTCTGCGGGGAGCGGGTTGCCGTGCGCGTCGGTACGGCTGTCCATCCCGACCAGCATGATGTCCAGGGCGCCGTCCTTGCCGCCGCCGGCACCGAGGACGGCGGTGGCGAAGTGGAAGATGCCGCCCTCGAAGGAGCGCACCGAACCCCAGGCGACGCCGGTGCCGAGGACGATCATCACGGCGACCAGTGCGAGCATGGCGCGCCCCAATGGCCACCCGTGCGTCACTGCTGTCACTTCTGTCTCACGCGGCACCAGCCCAGGCTACTGGCGATACGGCCGGTTGCGCGGTAGCCGAAACCGGCGTGCCAGACTCGTCGGCGTGGCTATGCGAATGGTGATCACCGGCGCGGGAGGCCAGGTAGGGCGGTTTCTTGCTGGTGAGGCGGCGTTACGCGGCTACGAGGTACATGCTCTGACCCGCCGGGATTGTGACATCACCGACGCCGCGGCGGCCCTGCACCACGTCCGGACCGGGGATCTGGTGGTCAACTGTGCGGCCCTGACCAACGTTGACGACGCCGAGTCCGATCCGGTCGGGGCGCATGCGATCAACGCCGTCGGCCCGGCCAACCTCGCCGACGCCTGCGCCCGGGTCGGCGCCCGACTAGTGCACCTGTCGACGGATTACGTGTTCAGCGGCGACCGTGTCGACGATCCGCTGCATGCCGGCGAAGCCCCCCGGCCCTACGAGATCGGCGACCGCACCGGCCCGCTGAGTGTCTACGGGCGTTCGAAACTGGACGGCGAACTCGCGGTGCACGCCGTGCTGCCGGATGCCCACGTGGTCCGCACCTCCTGGGTCTACACCGGCGGTGGCGGTACCGACTTCGTCGCGGTCATGCGCAGGCTGGCCAGCACGGACCGGGTCATTGACGTCGTTGATGACCAGACCGGGTCTCCGACGTATGCCAAGGATCTGGTGGCGGCGCTGCTGCAGATCGCCGGCGGCGGTGTCGATGCGCCCGTCCTGCACGTCACCAATGCCGGTTCGGCTAGCCGGTTCGAACAGGCCCGCGCGGTATTCGAGGAAGTCGGCGCCGATCCGGACCGGGTCCGGCCGGTCGGCACCGCCGCAGTCCCGCGCCCGGCTCGCCGCCCGGTGTTCTCGGCGCTGTCGATGGCGGACTCGGTCCGTGCCGGGCTGACCCCGTTGCGGCCGTGGCGCGAAGCCCTTGCCGAGGCGGTTGCCGTGCCGATCCAACAGTGACCGATAACCTCGACGCCGTGAGCGAAGCGGCCCTGACTGTGGTCACGGTGACCTACTCGCCCGGCTCGCATCTGGAGAGATTCCTGTCGTCACTGACGGTGGCCACCGACCGGCCCCTGACGGTGGTGATTGCCGACAACGGTTCCACCGACGGTGCACCGGAGGAGGCCGTCGAGCGTTTTCCGGGCACCCGGTTGCTGCGCACCGGCGCGAACGTGGGGTATGGCACGGCGGTCAATCGCGCCATAGCGACCGTGTCGACTGCCGAGGAGTTCGTCCTGATCGCCAACCCCGATGTGGTCTGGGGGCCGGGCAGCATCGATGAGTTGATGTCGGCCACCGGACGCTGGCCCGGCGCGGGGGCCTGGGGCCCGCTGATTCGCGACCCCGATGGCGCGGTCTATCCCTCGGCCCGGCATCTGCCCAGCCTGATCCGCGGCGGGATGCACGCGGTGGTGGGTTTCGTCTGGAAAGGCAATCCCTGGTCGAAGGCCTACCGTCAGGAGCGCACCGAGCCGAGCGAACGGCCGGTGGGTTGGCTGTCCGGATCTTGTCTGCTGGTGCGCCGGACGGCGTTCGAGTCGGTCGGCGGGTTCGACGAGCGCTACTTCATGTACATGGAGGACGTCGATCTCGGTGACCGTCTTGGCCGGGTGGGCTGGCTCAACGTCTACGTACCCGATTCGGAGATTCTGCACGACAAGGGGCACTCGACCGGACGTGAACCGGCCCGCAACCTCCGTGCCCACCACGACAGCACGTATCGCTACCTTGCTGATCGCCACGGTCGCTGGTGGCAGGCGCCGCTGCGATGGACGATCAGGGCCGCGCTGGGCGTACGGGCCGGCGCGGCGGTGCGTCGCTCGCGCCGGATGCTGGCCAAGGGCGCGACGCCGACGAGGGGCCGGGCGCTGATGAAGGGCCGGACGCCGACGAGGGGCCGGGCGCCGGGGAAGGGGAAGCGATGAACCCAGTCGACGCGATCGTTCTGGTGGGCGGCAAGGGCACCCGACTGCGGCCGCTGACCCTGACGATGCCCAAACCGATGCTGCCGACCGCCGGGTCGCCGTTCCTGACCCATCTGCTGTCCCGCGTCGCTGAGGCCGGCATCGATCACGTGGTGCTGGGCACCTCCTACCGGGCGGCGGCCTTCGAGGCCGAATTCGGCGATGGTTCGGCACTCGGACTGAACATGGAGTACGTCACCGAGGAAAAGCCGTTGGGAACCGGTGGCGGTATCGCCAACGTCGCGTCGCGACTTCGGCACGACACCGTGATGGTGTTCAACGGCGATGTGCTCTCCGGGGTCGATCTCTCCGCAATGCTCACCGCGCATCACGAGCGCGGCGCCGACGTCACGCTGTATCTGGTCCGGGTTGCCGACCCGCGCGCGTTCGGGTCCGTGCCAACCGACGCCGACGGCAACGTGCTGGCATTCCTGGAGAAGACCGAAGATCCGCCGACCGACCAGATCAACGCCGGCTGCTATATCTTTAAACGTGAAGTGCTGGAACGCATCCCGCGCGGCCGGGAGGTATCGGTAGAGCGGGAGGTCTTTCCCGCGCTGCTAGCCGATGGCGCCACTGTCTGCGGGTTCGTCGACTCCGGATACTGGCGCGACATGGGCACGCCGGAGGACTTCGTCCGGGGCTCTGCAGATCTGGTGCGCGGGGTGGTGTCCTCGCCGGCACTAGCCGGCCGCCACGGCGAGCAACTGATCCTCGACGATGCGACGGTGGCTCCCGGTGCGGTAGTCATCGGCGGCACCGTGGTGGGCCGCGGCGCACAGATCGGCCCCGGGGTCCGCCTCGACGGCGCGGTGATCTTCGACGGCGCCCGGATCGAGGCCGGCACGGTCGTCGAGCGGTCGATCGTCGGTTTCGGTGCGCGGATCGGACCGCGTTCGCTGATCCGTGACGGAGTGATCGGCGATGGTGCCGACATCGGTGCGCGGTGTGAACTGCTGCGCGGGGCCCGGGTGTGGCCAGGGGTGGTCATCCCGGATTGCGGTATCCGCTACTCCAGCGACGCGTGACGCTGCCTGCGGGCGGCGTCGACGAGACGAGACAGTCCGGCGTCGGTTCCCTCGGGCAGATCATCGATCGGCCACCAGCGCAGGTCCAGTGACTCGTCGCTGATCGCGATCTCGGCTCCGGCGGTCGCCGTGGCGATGAACTGCAGATCGAGGTGGCGGGTCGGCAACCCCAGCGAGCAGGTCACCGGGTGCACGTGAATTGCGGCCAGCGTCGGATCCAGGCGCAGCCCGTCGATCCCGGATTCCTCGGTGGCCTCCCGCAGTGCGGCGGTCGTGATGTCGGCATCGGTGCCCTCGCAGTGCCCGCCCAGTTGGAGCCAACGTCCGAACCGGGGATGCAGCGTCAGCAGGACCGACTCGGCCGCGGCGTCGACGACGAGTGTCGATGCGGTGACGTGGCCCGCGACGCAGGCGCGGTCGCAACCGTCCGGCCGGGCGTACAGGAAGGCCAGCACGGCATGGCGCAGCGCATCCTGGTCGGCGTCGGGGGCCTGCCAACCGGTCAGCATCGAGATCGCCGAGTCGCGCACGCTCATCGCCGGAGCAGCCGATCGCCCGCCGGGGCCGGCTCGCGGGGCCGCGGCGGTTCATTCGGGTGACCGATCGCAACCGCGCCCAGTGGCTGCCAGTCCGGCGGTAGCTCGAGTACGTCGCGCACGATGTCCGGGGCGAAGATCGTCGACCCGATCCAGCAACTGCCCAGGCCTCGCACGGCGAGGGCCACCAGCAGACCCTGCACCGCCGCACCGGCGGCGACCGTGAACATGGTCTGTTCGGCGGTGGTGCGCGCCGCATCGGGATAGTGATGGGCGCCCTCGGGCACCAGGACCGGAATCAGGACCTCGGGGGCGTCGTAGAGGATCTGCCCTCGATTGACCCGCCGCTCGATGGCGTCGGCCGCGCGGCCGTCGGCGGCGAGATCGGCCCGCCACGCCTGCTTCATCCGATCCAGCAGGTCGATTCGGCGATGCGGGTCGGTCAACCAGACGAAGCGGACCGGACGGGTGTGATGCGGAGCCGGTGCGGTGAGCGCCTCGGCGGCCGCCGCCTCGATCAGCTCCGGGTCCACCGCCGCGGCGGCGAAACTGCGCACCGAGCGGCGCAGTAGTTGGGCCTGGCGGCGGCCGAGTTCGATCGACTCGGCGGTGCCGAGCCAGAACAGGTCATCCTCCCCGCGGCGCACCAGCTGCGCGGCGCCGGATCCGTCATCATGGAATGTCAGGCCGCGGACCACCGCCACCGGCACCGCGGTCAGCTTGCCTTTCACCAGATCGGCCGCCGCGGCGATCTCGTCGGCCACGGCGACCTCGGTGACCAGAAGTTCATTGCCCTGGTCGTCGATGGTTCCGGCATAACCGTGCAGCACCGCAAGGCCGGCCGATCCGATGGCGGCATCGGTCTGACCGTTGCGCCAGGCCCGGCCCATGGTGTCGGTGATAACGACCCCGACGTCGGCGCCCGGGCTGCGCCCCAGAGCGGCGCGCAAGCTCCGCGCGCTGGCGTCCGGATCGGTGGGCAACAACGCCAATTCCGTCGGGGCGACATTCGAGCCGTCGACGCCGGCGGCAGCCTGGATCAGACCCAGGTGATTCTCGGTGATCCACGTGCGGCCCTTGCGCGCCAGTACTCGCACTGCCTCGGCGTCGATCAGCTTGCGGCGCAACGCATCCCGCTCCTCAGGATCAGCCGGCGCAGCGACGATCCGGCCCTCACACTTGGACACCACCTTGCTGGTGATCACGACGACGTCGCCGTCGCGCAGCCACGGCGCTGCCGCGGCGATGGCGGCGCCGAGGTCGTCACCGGGTCGAAACTCCGGGAGCCCGCCAACGGGCAGGATCTCGACGGCCGTCGCAGTTCCATGGTCCCTCGGGCCGTCGGTCGACGGCGGTGTCCCGGTCATTCCCGACGGCGGCGTCCCGCTCATTCCCGACGGCGGTGTCCCGCTCATTCCCGACGGCGGTGTCCCGCTCATTACAGTGCCACCCCGGCCAGGTTCAGGCCGGCCCGAACCATTGTGGCGGTGGCATCCGGATCCGACATCAGCAGTGGAATCGACGCGACCGTCACCCCGGGCACATCGGCACGGTCCTGTTCGTCAACAAGCCAGTAATCCAGTAGGCCGGTCGCCGAACGCGCGCCGTAGTGCCGGCCCACCGCCTCTGAACTGCTCGCCACCCCGATGACCCTGAGGCAGTCGTCGGCCATGCCTCGCAAGGGCTTTCCGTCGATGATCGGTGAGTACCCGATCACCGGTGCCGACGTGGTGCGCAGTGCACCCCGGATTCCGGGGATCGTCATGATCGCGCCGATGCTGACTACCGGGTTGGACGGAGCGAGCATGACGACATCCGCCTGTTCGATCGCCGCCACGACACCCGGCCCGGCGGTGGCCTTGTCCGACCCGACGAAGGCAAAGCTGTGGGTGGGGATCTTGGCGCGGTGGCGAACCCACCATTCCTGGAAGTGGATTGCCTTGTGGTCGCCGGTGTCCGGATCGGTCACCACGACGTGGGTTTCGCACCTGTCGTCGCTGGCCGGAAGCAGCGTTGCGCCCGGTGACCAGCGGGCACACAGCGCCGCGGTGACGTCGGACAACGGGTATCCGGCGCGCAACATCTGGCTGCGCACCAGATGGGTGGCGAGGTCGCGGTCGCCCAGGCCGAACCAGTCCGGCTGGACGCCGTAGGCCGCCAATTCCTCTTTCGCGTGCCAGGTTTCGTCGCGATGGCCCCATCCGCGTTCGGAGTCGATACCACCGCCGAGGGTGTACATGCAGGTGTCCAGGTCGGGGCAGATGCGAACCCCGAACATCCACGCGTCGTCGCCGATGTTGACCACCGCAGTCAGGTGGTGTTCGGGATCGGTTGCGGCTCGGGGGAACTGCCCGGCAAACTCGCCCAACCCGAGCAGTCGTTGCACGCCCAGCAAGAACCGGGCCCCGCCGATTCCGCCGACGAGAACGGTGATCTTCACACCGACCGACACTAGGCGGTCGATCCCCGAGTGGTCACGGGTGAGTCACCGCACAGACACCCGCGAGTGTCGACACGCCGCAATTGTGGATTCGAATGGTAGAAACTTTCGCCGAACCCTTGACCGGGGCACTGTGACAATGTCTAATCACACCAGTGTCATTTCCCGGTCTACCTGCCGATTTCGCTGTCGCAGACCGTGATTCGACCACATGTTCGAATAAAGTGAATCGGCACGACACGAACTAGGTGAGGAGGGGCGGATATGTCCTACGACAATTTTCTCGGCGACCAATTACTCGGATCACTGGGCGAGCCGCGCATCGCAACCGGGTCATCGCATCTTGACTTCGCGGCCCGCGCGCATTTGAGTCTGGTGCCGGATCCGATTGATCTGACGGCGGCTTCCACTGATGAGGATCAGTGGCAGGAGCGCGCACTGTGCGCGCAGACCGACCCGGAAGCATTCTTCCCCGAAAAGGGCGGTTCGACCCGCGAAGCCAAGCGCATCTGCCTGGGTTGCGAGGTCCGGGATTCGTGCCTGGAGTACGCCCTGGCCAACGACGAACGTTTCGGCATCTGGGGTGGACTGTCGGAACGGGAGCGTCGTCGGCTCAAGCGCGGCATCGTCTAGTCGCGTTCGAGATTGGGGTCGATCACCGAGGGGTCGACGCCGAGATGGGTGGCCACCTGGGCCACCAAGATTTCATGAAGTAGATCAGTCAGGTCGTCTGCGTTCTTTGCCCGTCGTTCGATGGGCTTGCGAAATAACACTATCCGCGCGCGCGTGGGGTCACCGCGCACATCCACTCCGGCCGGGATCAGTCTGGCCAACGCGATCGGTCCGTCCGCCACGACCTCCGGTGGCCACTGCACGCTGGCGGGGTCCCTGGGCGCAATGCGAGGGATCTCGTCGACGGCGACGTCGAGTCCGGTGAGTCGTTGTTGCCATCGCCGTTCGATCGGTTCGTAGGCCTCAAGAACTGCCATATCGAACCGCTCCGCGCGACTGCGCCAGCCGGGTACCGACTGGGGTAGCAGTGATCCGCGCATATCGCGACCGCGACGCGACCCGCCGTGGGCTGCGCCGCCACGCCCGGGACTTCGGGAATCGGCCACGAATGCTGATCGTAACGGTTGGACATCAGCACGTCGGTGGCTGCGCGTGTCCGGCGTCGGGGCCCATTTGACGGGGTTAATCTCGCGAACGTGAATGTTCCCCGTCGTTGCAGTCGGCCCGGGTGTCCCCATTTCGCGGTGGCGACGCTGACGTACGTCTACTCGGACTCGACCGCCGTCGTGGGACCGCTCGCCGTTTCCCGCGAGCCGCACTCCTGGGACCTGTGCCTTGGACACGCCAGTCGGATCACCGCGCCCCGCGGGTGGGAGCTGATGCGGCATGCCGGTCCGTTGCCGACCAATCCCGATGAGGACGACCTCATCGCCCTGGCCGATGCGGTGCGTGAGGGTCGGGTACCGGGTGCAACGCCGTTGGCGGGGTTCTCCGACTCGCACGGCGCAGTGCACGCAGGCGCGCCGGGTGCCGGCGTTTCCGCCGGTGCTCATCGCCCGACATCTGCGGGTCGTCGGCGGGGGCACCTGCGGGTTCTTCCCGACCCCTCCGACTGACCAACGGCTAGGCTGGCGAGACACGAAAGTCCCCTCGCTACAGGAGCCCCCGCCATGCCCAGGCCCGCCGACCAGGTGCGCCGCGTGATCAAGGCCTACGACGTCCGCGGCCTGGTCGGCGTCGACATCGACGAAGGCTTCGTGTGCGATGTCGGCGCGGCGTTCGCCCGGATGCTCCGGCAGGAGAACGCCGGCGCCGCCGGCCCGGTGGTCATCGGCCATGACATGCGCGACAGTTCGCCGGGCCTGGCAGATTCCTTCGCCGGGGGAGTCACCGGCCAGGGACTCGATGTGGTGCGCATCGGGCTGGCCTCGACCGACCAGTTGTATTTTGCCTCCGGCCTGTTGAACTGCCCCGGTGCGATGTTCACCGCCAGCCACAACCCGGCCGCCTACAACGGCATCAAACTGTGCCGGGCGAAGGCCAAGCCGGTGGGTTCCGACACCGGCTTGGCGCTGATCCGCGAGGAACTCATCGACGGGGTCCCGACGTATGACGGCGCCCGGGGAGAGATTCGCGATCAAGATGTGTTGGCCGACTACTCCGCGTTCCTACGGTCGCTGGTCGACGTCAGCGCACTGCGACCCCTGCGGGTGGCCGTGGACGCCGGCAATGGGATGGCCGGCCACACCGCCCCGGCGGTGCTGGGAGCGATTCCGGGCCTGACCCTGCTACCGCTGTACTTCGAACTCGACGGAACCTTTCCCAACCATGAGGCCAATCCGCTGGAGCCGGCCAACCTGGTCGACCTGCAGCGGTACGTACTGGCGAGCGGGGCGGACATCGGCCTGGCATTCGACGGCGACGCCGACCGCTGTTTCGTCGTCGATGAGCGCGGCGACGCGGTGTCTCCGTCGGCGGTGACCGCGTTGGTCGCCGACCGGGAACTGACCCGCGAACCGGGCGCGACGGTGATCCACAACCTGATCACCTCGCGGGTGGTACCCGAACTCATCGCGCAACGCCACGGAACCGCGGTGCGGTCGCGGGTCGGGCACTCCTATATCAAGGCGCTGATGGCGCAGACCGGCGCCATCTTCGGCGGGGAGCATTCGGCGCACTATTACTTCCGCGACTTCTGGGGCGCCGATTCCGGCATGCTGGCCGCCCTGCACGTCTTGGCCGCGCTGGGAGAGCAGCCCCGGCCATTGTCTGAATTGATGAGCGGCTATCAGCGCTACGCGGCATCCGGTGAGTTGAATTACCGGGTGGACGATGCACCCGCGTGTGTCGATGCGGTCGTGAAATCCTTTCAACCGCAGACTGTTTCGCTGGATCACCTCGACGGTGTCACGGTCGACCTGGGTGACGGGGCATGGTTCAATCTGCGCACGTCGAACACCGAGCCGCTGTTGCGGCTCAACGCCGAAGCCCGCACGGTCGCCGAGATCGACCGCATCGTCGCCCAGGCCGCCGAACAGATCGCCGCGCCGTGAGTTCGGCGCAGGCCACCGTCGACCTCGACGACACCGAGGGGCTGCTGGAGGCCGATCGCGACGGGTTCCTTCGTGCCTCGGCGCAGGCGGGTGCCCAGGTCCGTGCGACCGCCGCGGCTGTTGACGAGGGCGCACTGGAGTCCATCACCGGCGGCCAGCGCCCCCGCACGGTGATCTGGGTCGGCGCCCGCGGAGCGGCCGAGGCCGCAGGTGCGATGCTGACCGCGGCCCTCTCGGGATCAGCGGCCGAGCCCCTGGTGATCCTCTCCGACTCACCACCGTGGGTCGGCCCCCTGGACGTGCTGGTGGCCGCCGGCGACGATCCGAGCGACCCGGTGCTGGTGACCGCAGCCGCGACCGCCGCGCGCCGCGGCGCCCGGGTGGTGGTGGCCGCGCCCTACGAGGGACCGCTGCGGGAAGCCACCGCCGGACGCGCCGCGGTTCTGGCGCCGCGAGTAAGCGTGCCGGAGGAGTTCGGCCTGTGCCGGTACCTGGCCGTCGGCCTGGCCACGCTGGCGGCCGTCGACCCGGCGGTGAGCACCGACCTCGCCGCCCTGGCCGACGAACTCGACGCCGAGGCACTGCGCAACAGCGTCGGTCGCGACATGTTCACCAACCCGGCCAAGGCACTGGCCGAACGGATGTCCGGGCGTCACACCGTGCTTGCCGGTGACGGCCCGGGGACCCTGGCGCTGGCCCGGCACGGCGCGGCGGTGCTGTTACGGGTGGCCGGTCACGCGGTCGCGGCCGCCGGCCTGGCCGACACCGTCGTCGCGATGCGCTCGGGCCGCGGCGCCGCATCGGGTGGTTTCGACGACCCGGTGCAGGCGCTGTTTCATGACGCCGAGATCGACGGACCGCTTCCGGCCCGGCCCCGACTGCTGGCGCTGGTGCTGGCGCTGGCGGCCGAGCGGCAGCTGCTCACCGCGCGGCTGTCCGGAATCTCCGATCTTGATCTGGTGGGCGTCGCCGACGTCGGAGACGCCGGCACCATCCCGGCTGCCGGCCGGCCGGAACAGCAGCTGGCCACCCTGGCTCTGCGTCTGGAGATGTCAGCGGTGTACCTGCGACTGGCCGGGGGATAGCGGCAATCGTGCAGCTATTACGCGGAGCAATTCGTACCTACGCCTGGGGGTCTCGCAGCGCGATCGCCGAGTTCACCGGCCGGCCGACCCCGACGGCCCACCCCGAGGCGGAGCTGTGGTTGGGCGCCCATCCCGGCGATCCGGCCCACCTGCAGGACACCGGTGGTGAGACGTCACTGTCGGGGGCCATCGCTGCCGATCCGCAAGCCCAGCTCGGCACCGCGGTGCGGGACCGGTTCGGAGACGTGCTGCCCTTTCTGGTGAAGGTGCTCGCGGCCGACGAACCTCTGTCGTTGCAGGCGCACCCGAGTGCGGAACAGGCCGTCGACGGTTACCAGCGCGAGGACCGCCGCGGCGTGCCGCTGAATTCGCCGATGCGCAACTACCGCGATCGCAGCCACAAGCCGGAACTGCTCGTTGCGCTGTCGGACTTCGAGGCGCTGGCCGGCTTCCGGCCGGCCGCACGCTCGGTTGACCTGATGCGCGCCTTTGAGGTTCCAGGTCTGGAACCGTTCATCGGGCTGCTCGAAGGCCAAGCCGATGCCCCCGGGTTGCGTGCACTGTTCACCACCTGGATCACCGCGCCGCAAGCCCAAATCGACTCGTTGATTCCGATGGTTCTTGAAGGAGCTGTCGCCTACATTCGTTCCGGTGCAAAGGAATTCGCCGCTGAATCCCGCGCCGTTCTGGAACTCAGCGAACGCTACCCCGGAGACGCCGGTGTGCTGGCCGCGCTGCTGCTCAATCGAATCAGTCTCAAGTGTGGGGAGGGCATCTTCCTGCCCGCCGGTAATCTGCACAGCTATCTGCAGGGCATGGCCATGGAAGTGATGGCCAACTCCGACAACGTCCTTCGCGGTGGGCTTACGCCGAAACACGTCGATGTGCCCGAACTGCTTCGGGTGCTGGACTTCACGCCGGTGACCGACGCCCGGGTCAGAACCACCCGCGACGGCATCGAGTTGACCTACGACACCCCGACGGCGGAATTCGCCGGATCGGTTCTGACATTTGACGGTGAGCATCTCGGCCACGAGGTGGATGCCCCCTGCCGGCACGAAGGCCCGCAGATCCTGGTGTGCACCGAGGGATCGGTCGTCGTGCGCAGCAAGTCCGACGAAGTCCGGATGCAACGCGGGTCGGCGGCATGGGTGGCCGCCGACGACGGGCCGATCAGGGTCGAGGCGACACACCCGGCCCGACTGTTCCGCACCACGGTTGGAATCTGACCGTGCGGGCCACTCGGGTGCGGCGAGGCAGATCGATCCGGGTCGAAGCAACCCGCCCGCGCGAGCAACTCCGGGACGCCGTGCTCGACGCCATGCGCGAGGAGTTGCTCACCAGGGACTGGCCGGCGATCAGGCTGTCCGATGTCGCCCGCACCGCCGGTGTCAGTCGGCAGAGCATCTACAACGAGTTCGGCTCCCGTCAGGGCCTGGCGAAGGGATACGCGCTGCGACTGGCCGACCGGCTGGTGGATGCCGTTGGCGGGGCGATCGACGGCAGCGGCGGCGACGTCCATGCGGCGTTCCTGACCGGCTTCCGGGCCTTTTTCGCCGACTCCGCCGCCGACCCACTGGTGGCCTCGCTGCTGTCCGGTTCGGCCAAACCTGATCTGTTGCAGATCATCACTACCGACAGCGGGCCGATCATCACCCACTGCAGTCGACGGCTTGCCGAGGCATTTCTGGCGACGTGGGTGCACGCCGACGCCGAGGACGCCGGCGTGCTGGCCCGCGCGATCGTCCGGCTCGCATTGAGTTACGTGTCGATGCCGCCGGAGGCCGATCACGATGTCGCCGCTGATCTGGCCCGGCTGATGACTCCGTTCGCCGAGCGGCACGGGGCCACCGAACCGGCGTGAGGCGGCCGGGTTACCGTAGTGCCCATGACGCTGACCGCCGACGTCCGTAACGGAATCGACTTCAAAGTCGCCGACCTCTCGCTCGCCGAATTCGGCCGCAAGGAGATTCGGCTCGCCGAGCACGAGATGCCCGGTCTGATGGCGCTGCGGCGTGAGTATGCCGACGTGCTGCCACTCAAGGGCGCACGGGTCTCGGGCTCACTGCACATGACGGTGCAGACCGCGGTGCTGATCGAGACGCTGGTCGCACTCGGCGCCGAGGTGCGCTGGGCGTCGTGCAACATCTTCTCCACCCAGGACCACTCGGCGGCGGCGACCGTCGTCGGCCCGCACGGAACCCCCGAGGAACCCCGGGGAGTGCCGATCTTCGCCTGGAAGGGCGAGACCCTCGAGGAGTACTGGTGGGCCGCCGAGCAGATGCTCACCTGGCCCGATGTCGACGGCGTCCCCGCACCGGCGAACATGATCCTCGACGACGGCGGCGACGCCACCATGCTGGTGCTGCGCGGCGCCCAGTTCGAAAAAGCCGGCGTGGTTCCCCCCGGCGAGGAGGACGACTCCGCTGAGTACAAGGTCTTCCTGAACCTGCTCCGGGAGCGTTTCGAGACCGACAAGACGAAGTGGACCAAGATCGCCGACGCGATCAAGGGCGTCACCGAAGAGACCACCACCGGCGTGCTGCGGCTCTACCAGTTCGCCGCCGCCGGCGAGCTGACCTTCCCGGCGATCAACGTCAACGACTCGGTCACCAAGAGCAAGTTCGACAACAAGTACGGCACCCGGCACTCTCTGATCGACGGCATCAATCGTGGCACCGACGTACTGATCGGCGGCAAGGCCGCATTGGTCTGCGGCTACGGAGACGTCGGCAAGGGCTGCGCCGAGGCGCTCAAGGCCCAGGGCGCGCGCGTCGCGGTCACCGAGGTCGACCCGATCAACGCGCTGCAGGCGATGATGGATGGTTTCGAGGTCAAGACCGTCGAGCAGGCCATCGGGTGGGCCGACATCGTGATCACCTCCACCGGCAACAAAGACATCATCACCCTCGACCACATGCGGGCCATGAAGCACCAGGCGATCCTGGGCAACATCGGCCATTTCGACAACGAGATCGACATGGCCGCCATTGAGCGCGACCCGAAGATCCGGCGGATCAACATCAAGCCGCAGGTCGACGAGTTCGTATTCCCGGACGGCCATTCCATCATCGTGTTGAGCGAGGGCCGGCTGCTCAACCTCGGTAACGCCACCGGCCATCCGTCGTTCGTGATGAGCAACAGCTTCTCCAACCAGGTGATCGCGCAGATCGAACTGTGGACCAAGAATGACGAATACGACAACGAGGTCTACCGCCTGCCCAAACATCTCGACGAGAAGGTCGCCAAGATCCACGTCGAGGCACTCGGCGGCACGTTGACGGTGCTCACCAAGGACCAGGCCGAGTACATCGGCGTCGACGTCGACGGGCCGTACAAGCCCGAGCACTACCGCTACTGAGCAATGGCGCGACGGCTCCACAGCGGTAGCAGCGACCTGGAGACGATCGTCTTCGAACGTCGAAGCATTCGCGGTTACAAGAACCAGGCAGTGCCACGCGAGGTGCTCGAGGACGTGATCAGGATCGCCCAACGGGCACCGTCATCGATGAACACCCAGCCGTGGCATTTCCACGTGCTCACCGGCGAACCGCTCGACCGTGTCCGCAAGGGCAACACCGAGAAGATGATGGCGGGTTCGGCGATCGACCGTGAGATCACGTTGAACCACGGATACGAAGGTCCCCATCGCGACCGCCAGGTGGAGATCGCGGTCCAGCTCTTCGAAGCCATGGGGATCGCACGCGACGACAAAGACCGGCGCCAGGATTGGGTGATGCGGGGTTTCCGCCAGTTCGATGCGCCGGTCTCCGTCGTCATCACCGTCGACAAAGCCTTGGCGAATGACACCATCGCCCATTTCGATTGCGGCGCGGTGACGTACGGGCTGGTGCTCGCAGCCTGGTCGAAAGGCCTCGGCACCGTCATCAACGGCCAGGGCATCATGCAGTCCTCGGTGGTGCGCGAGAACGCCGACATTCCCGCCGATCAGGTGATCATGACCTGTGTGGCGATGGGATACCCGGACGAGGAATTCGTGGCCAACCACGTGCAGTCGCGTCGCACCACGGACGGCGCTGTCGCGTCATTCGTGGGATTCGCCTAGCGGTGAGTGCGTGCCGTGCTGATTGTGATTGAGGGACTCGACGGCGCGGGCAAACGCACGCTGACCCAGGGTCTGCGGGCGGCCTTCGAAGCGGCCGGGAAGACGGTGAGCACGCTGGCGTTCCCGCGGTACGGCGAGTCGATCACCGCCGATCTGGCCAGCGAGGCCCTGCACGGCCGCCATGGCGACCTGGCCGAGTCGGTGCACGCGATGGCGGTGCTGTTCGCCCTGGATCGAGCCGCCGCCCGCGGACAGCTCGCGGCGCTGTGCGAGGGCCACGACGTCGTCATCCTGGACCGGTACGTGGCCTCCAACGCCGCCTACAGTGCGGCTCGACTGCACCAGGGTGCCGACGGGGAGGTCGTCTCCTGGGTCGGCGAACTCGAGTACGACCGATTCGGTCTGCCCGAGCCCGATCACCAGATCCTGCTCGACGTGCCGGTCGCGCTGGCCGCGCAGCGCGCGCAGCGCCGGGCCGGGCTGGAGGCCGATCGGGCGCGCGATGCCTACGAGCGTGACACCGGCCTGCAACAGCGGACCCAGGGGGTCTACGCCGGACTGGCCGAAGCCGGCTGGCACGGCCGCTGGTTGCTCGCCGGGGCCGACGTCGACCCAGCCCGGCTGGCGGTCTCGCTGCAGGTCTAGCGGCGTGGTTTCCGGGGATTATCGCGTTTCGGTGACACCATGGCCTCCATGAGGCAAAGAATTCTGGTCGTTGACGACGACACCTCGCTGTCCGAGATGCTCACCATCGTCTTGCGCAACGAGGGGTTTGAGACTGCGGTGATCGCCGACGGCTCCCAGGCCCTGACCGCGGTGCGGGAACTGCGGCCCGATCTGGTGCTGCTCGATTTGATGTTGCCCGGCATGAACGGCATCGACGTCTGTCGGGTGCTGCGGTCGGACTCCGGCGTGCCGATCGTCATGCTCACCGCCAAGACCGACACCGTCGACGTGGTGCTGGGCCTGGAGTCCGGTGCCGACGACTACATCATGAAGCCGTTCAAACCCAAGGAGCTCGTCGCCCGGGTCCGCGCGCGCCTGCGGCGCAACGAGGACGAGCCTGCCGAGATGCTGTCCATCGCCGACATCGAGATCGATGTGCCGGCCCACAAGGTCACCCGCGAGGGCGTCCAGGTGTCGCTCACACCGCTGGAGTTCGACCTGCTGGTGGCGTTGGCGCGGAAACCGCGACAGGTGTTTACTCGAGAGGTGCTGCTCGAACAGGTTTGGGGTTACCGCCATCCTGCCGACACCCGTCTGGTGAACGTGCATGTCCAGCGGTTGCGGGCCAAAGTCGAGAAGGACCCGGAGAACCCGCAGGTGGTCCTGACTGTTCGAGGAGTGGGGTACAAGGCCGGCCCGCCGTGATCTTCAGCTCGAGGCGGCGTTCCGGCCCACTGCTTCGGGGTACGGGTGCGCTGAGTCGGGCACTGGCGACCATCTGGCGCCGCTCGCTGCAACTGCGCGTGGTGGTCCTCACCCTCGGCCTGTCGGCCGTGGTCATTCTCGCGCTGGGCTTCGTGTTGACCAGCCAGATCACCAACCGGGTGCTCGACGTCAAAGTGCGCGCCGCCACCGAGGAGGTGGACCGGGCGCGCACCACCGTCAGCGGCATCGTCAGCGGCGAAGAGGAGCGGTCGCTGGACAGTAGCCTTCAGTTGGCTCGGACCACCCTGATATCCAAGACCGGACAGACCTCCGGTGCGGGCCTGGCGGGCACCTTCGACGCGGTGCTGGTGGTGCCAGGCGACGGACCCCGTGAGGCGACGGCCGCCGGCCCGGTGGATCAGATTCCGCGCTCACTGCGCGACTTCGTCAAAGCCGGGCAGGTCAGCTACCAGTACGCCACGGTGCGCACCGAGGGGTTCTCCGGTCCGGCCCTGCTGATCGGCACGCCGGCGCCGTCCCGCATCACCAACCTCGAGCTTTACCTGATCTTCCCGCTCACCGCCGAGGAGAACACCATCACGCTGGTGCGCGGAACGATCGCCACCGGCGGCCTGGTGTTGCTGCTGCTGTTGGCCGGCATCGCGCTGCTGGTGTCCCGGCAGGTGGTCTTGCCGGTCCGGTCGGCCTCCCGGATCGCCGAGAGTTTCGCCGAGGGCGACCTGTCTGAGCGGATGCCGGTGCGCGGCGAGGACGACATGGCGCGGCTCGCGGTGTCGTTCAACGACATGGCCGAAAGCCTGCAGCGTCAGATCACTACCCTCGAAGAGTTCGGCAATCTGCAGCGGCGCTTCACCTCCGACGTCAGCCACGAGCTGCGCACCCCGCTGACCACGGTGCGGATGGCCGCGGACCTGATTTATGAGAACAGCGAGGATCTCGACCCGGCGTTGCGCCGCTCCACCGAGTTGCTCGTCGGCGAGTTGGACCGGTTCGAGACGCTGCTCAATGATCTCCTGGAGATCTCCCGCCACGACGCCGGTGTGGCCGAACTGTCGGTCGAGGCGGTCGATCTGCGCACGACGGTCAACCGTGCGCTGAGCAATGTCGGGCACCTCGCGGACGAGGCGGGTGTCGAAATGCTCGTCGAGATGCCGACCGAGGCAGTCATCGCCGAGGTTGATCCGCGCCGGGTCGAACGCATCCTGCGCAACCTCATCGCCAACGCCATCGACCACGCCGAACACAAACCGGTTCTGATCACCATGGCCGCCGATGCCGACACCGTCGCGGTCACGGTCCGTGACCGCGGTGTCGGGCTCCGGCCGGGGGAGGAGAAGCTGGTGTTCAGCCGGTTCTGGCGGTCCGATCCGTCCCGGGTGCGCCGTTCCGGGGGAACCGGCTTGGGTCTGGCGATCAGTATCGAGGACGCCCGTCTGCACCAGGGTCGGCTGGAAGCCTGGGGTGAGCCGGGTAAGGGCGCCTGCTTCCGTCTGACGCTGCCACTGATTCGCGGGCACAAGGTCACCACCAGTCCGCTGCCCATGAAACCCGTTGCCGCGCAGCGTCAGCGCGAACAGGAGCTCACCGGGGAGCGCGTGTGAGGGGCAGGTTGCTGACCGCACTGCTGGCCGCCGTGATCGTGGTGGCCTCCGGATGCGCCGGCGTGCCCACGTCCTCGGCGCCCCAGGCGATCGGAACCGTCGAGCGTCCGGCGCCCAAGCAGTTGCCCGAACCCAACTCCAGCATGAATCCCGATCAGACGCTGCGGGAGTTCCTCAAGGCCACCGCCGACCCCGCTGACCGGCACGCCGCGGCACGTCAGTTCCTCACCGAGTCGGCGTCGAAGGCGTGGGACGACGCGGGCAGTGCGCTGCTGATCGACAAGGTGGTGTTCACCGAAACCCCTTCCCTGGACAAGGTTTCGGTGACCATGAAGGCCGACATCCTCGGCTCGCTGTCCGATATCGGCGTCTTCGAGACCGGTGAGGGTCAGCTTCCCGACCCGGGGCCGATCGAACTGCTCCGGACCGCCAACGGTTGGCGGATCGACCGGCTGCCCAATGGGGTCTTTCTGGACTGGCAGCAGTTCCAGTCGGCCTACAAGCGCAGCACGCTGTACTTCGTCGATCCCACCGGCAAGACCGTCGTTCCCGACCCGCGCTATCTCGCGGTGTCCGACCCGGACCAGTTGCCGACCGAACTCGTTGCGAAACTGATCGCCGGCCCTCGGCCGGAGATGGCCAAAGCGGTGCGCAACCTGCTGGGTCCGCCGTTGAAACTCCGCGGCCCGGTGAGTCGGGCCGACGGTGGTAAGAGCGGTGTGGGTCGCGGCTACGGCGGCGCGCGGATCGATCTGGAGAATCTGACCACCACCGACCCGGCCAGCCGATTATTGCTTGCCGCCCAACTGATTTGGACGCTCGCCCGCGCCGACATCACGGGCCCGTACCTGATCGACGTGGATGGTGCTGCCCTCGACGACCGGTTCGTCGACGGGTGGAAGACCACCGATGTCGCCGCCACCGACCCCGGCGCCGCCGATGGCGCAACGGCCGGTGTGCACGCGCTAATCGATGGCTCCCTGGTGGCGCTGGACGGGCAGGGCCCGGCCAAGGTGCCCGGATCTTTCGGGACGATGGTCGACCAGCGTGCCGCCGCGCTCTCCCGGACCGGCCGTGATGTGGCCTCGGTGGTCGTCGCGCCGGAGGCGGGGGCATCGCTATGGATCGGACCCTCCGGCGGGCAGGCGGTGCGTGCTGTCGACTCCAAAACGTTGTCGCGGCCGTCCTGGGCACTCGATGACGCGGTGTGGGTGACGGTGGACGGCAACAGCGTGGTGCGGGTGATCCGCGAGGAGGCATCCGGCGAACCGGCGCGCATCCCGGTCGACGCGGCCGCGGTCACGTCCCGGTTCCCCGGGGCCATCGCCGAACTGCAACTGTCCCGGGACGGAACCCGGGTGGCCATGGTCATCGAGGGCGAGGTGGTGCTCGCCGGGGTGGAGCAGACCCCGGGCGGGGAGTTCGCCCTGACCTTTCCGCGGCGGATCGGCTTCGGACTCGGGAACTCGGTGGTGGCGCTGTCGTGGCGTACCGGCGACGACATCGTGGTCACTCGCGGCGATCCCGTCCACCCGGTGTCCTACGTCAACCTCGACGGCGTCAACTCCGACGGACCCAGCACCAATCTGGTGATGCCGGTGTCCGCGGTGGCGGCCAACCCCTCGGCGGTCTACGTCTCCGATGCGCGCGGCATCCTGCAGTTGTCCACCAGTGGCAGTGACGGTCAGGCATGGTCGGATCTGCGCGGCTTCATGGTCCCCGGCGCGGTGCCGGTGCTGCCCGGCTGAACTGGTCGGACCGTGCGCTTGGTGTCAGACCGAGCTTGGTGTCGGATCGAAACCGGACACTGGCGGCGTGCTGGATCTCGTTCTTCCGCTGGCGTGCGGTGGCTGCGGTGCGCCGTCGAGGCGTTGGTGTGCGGCCTGTGCGGCCGCCCTGGCAGTGTGTGCCGACCAACCCCACGTCATCACCCCGCGGGCCGATCCGGGCGTACCGGTCTTCGCCCTGGGTCGCTACGCGGGCGCGCGCCGCCACGCCATCGTCGCGGTGAAGGAACACGGCCGCCGCGACTTGGTCGTCCCACTGGCTCGGCCGCTGGCGCTGGGCATCCACCACCTCATCGAGTGGGGCGTCGCGGCAGTGCCGCTGACGGTGGTGCCGGCTCCGACGCGCCGTTCGGCGGCCCGTCGCCGGGGCGGTGACCCGATCACCCGGATCGCCGCCGCAGCGACTGCGGCGCACCCCGGCATCGCCGTCGTCAACGCCGTCCGAATCGTGGGGCCGGTTCACGATTCGGTGGGGCTGAGCCCCGCTGCCCGGGAGCGCAACATCGCCGGCCGGGTGCGGCTCAGCGCACAACCGCCGGGGGAGGTTTTGCTGGTTGACGACGTCGTGACCACCGGCGCGACCGCCCGCGAGACGGTGCGGGTGCTGCGCGCCGGTGGCGTTCGGGTGACGGCCGTGCTGGCGTTGGCGCACGCGTGAGGGGTGGTCCAGCGACGTCTGGATCATGTCGGGATAACAGTGGCGGCGTCGCGGGACTGCGACTACCGTCGGGACAACCACGCCGTTCCGTGAAGAATCGAGTTGCCGACAATGTCAACCCAATCCGTGAATTCACCCGCCCCCGATTCCACCCCCGCCGCGACGGCTGACGTCCAGGTGACCGGCCGTAACGTCGAGATTCCCGATCACTTCCGCGTCTACGTCGGCACCAAGCTTGCCCGTGCCGAACGGATCGATCACTCGATCCACCGGTTCGACGTTGAACTCGCCCACGAGAACAATCGCCGTCAGCGCAAGAACTGCCAGCACGTCGAGATCACCGCGCATGCCGGACGCGGCCCGGTGGTGCGCGGCGAGGGACGCGCCGAAACCTTCTATGCAGCCTTTGAGGCCGCCGCCCACAAACTCGAGAGCCGGCTGCGCCGCGGCAAAGACCGCCAGAAGGTGCACTACGGCGACAAGACCCCGGTCTCGGTGCGGGAGGCCACCGCGGCGGCGCCGGATCTGGAGACCGCGTTCGACCCCGCTGGATCCGTCGCGGGAGCCGAGGCCGCGGCCAGCGCCCCGGCGGAGGACCATGAACCCGGCCGGATCGTGCGGGTCAAGGAGCACCCGGCCCAGCCCATGGCGGTCGATGACGCCCTCTATGAGATGGAGCTGGTAGGCCATGACTTCTTCCTGTTCCACGACAGCGAGACCGACCGGCCCACGGTGGTCTACCGCCGGCATGCCTACGACTACGGATTGATCCGGCTGGCCTGAGGAGGCCATATCGGCGCGTCACCTAAGATGGGGGGCGCTCAAGCCTCCCGAAACGGGGACGCCGCCAAATCATCGTTCAGGGGAAAACGTGCTGTCGAAGTTGTTGCGTATCGGTGAAGGCCGCATGGTCAAACGCCTGCGGGGGGTGGCCGACTACGTCAACACCCTCTCCGATGACGTAGAGAAGCTCACCGACGCCGAACTGCGGGCCAAGACCGACGAGTTCCGGGCCCGGGTGGCCGGCGGCGAGAAACTCGACGACCTCCTGCCGGAGTCCTTCGCGGTCGCGCGCGAGGCGGCCTGGCGGGTGCTGTCCCAACGCCACTTCGACGTCCAGGTCATGGGGGGCGCGGCGCTGCACTTCGGCAACGTCGCCGAGATGAAGACCGGTGAGGGCAAGACCCTGACCTGCGTGCTGCCGGCCTACCTCAATGCCCTGTCCGGCGACGGCGTGCACGTCGTGACGGTCAACGACTACCTGGCCAGACGCGACAGCGAGTGGATGGGCCGGGTGCACCGCTTCCTGGGTCTGGACGTCGGGGTGATCCTTTCCGGGCTCACCCCCGATGAGCGCCGCGCGGCCTACGGCGCCGACATCACCTACGGCACCAACAACGAGTTCGGGTTCGACTACCTGCGCGATAACATGGCGCACTCGCTGGACGATCTGGTGCAGCGCGGCCACACCTTCGCGATCGTCGACGAAGTCGACTCGATCCTGATTGACGAGGCCCGCACGCCGCTGATCATTTCCGGACCGGCCGACGGCGCCTCGAACTGGTACTCCGAATTCGCCCGTCTGGCTCCGATGATGGACAAGGACGTCCACTACGAGGTCGACATCCGCAAGCGCACGGTGGGCGTGCACGAAGAGGGCGTGGAATTCGTCGAGGACCAACTAGGTATCGAGAATCTCTACGCCCCGGCCAACTCGACGCTGGTGAGCTATCTGAACAACTGCCTCAAGGCCAAGGAACTGTTCAGCCGCGACAAGGACTACATCGTGCGCGACGGCGAGGTCATCATCGTCGACGAGTTCACCGGTCGGGTGCTGCCGGGTCGGCGCTACAACGAGGGCATGCACCAGGCCATCGAGGCCAAGGAGAAGGTGGAGATCAAGGCCGAGAACCAGACCTTCGCCACCATCACCCTGCAGAACTACTTCCGCCTCTACGACAAGCTGGCCGGCATGACGGGCACCGCCGAGACCGAGGCCGCCGAACTGCACGAGATTTACAAGCTCGGCGTGGTGTCGATTCCGACGAACCGGTCGATGGTTCGCACCGACCAGACCGACCTGATCTACAAGACCGAGGAAGCCAAGTACATCGCGGTCGTCGACGACATCGCCGAGCGCTATGAGGCCGGTCAACCGGTGCTGGTCGGCACCACCAGCGTCGAGCGCTCGGAGTACCTGTCGCGGCAGTTGCAAAAGCGCGGTGTCCCGCACAACGTGCTCAACGCCAAGTTCCACGAGCAGGAAGCCGCCATCGTCGCCGAAGCGGGGCGGCGCGGCGCGGTGACCGTGGCCACCAACATGGCCGGCCGCGGCACCGACGTCGTGCTGGGTGGCAACGTGGACTTCCTCACCGATCTGCGCCTGCGCGATCGCGGCTTGGACCCGGTGGAAACGCCCGATGAGTACGAAGCCGCCTGGCATGACGAGTTGCCGGTGGTCAAGGCGGAGGCCGACACGGAGGCCGAGGACGTCATCGCGGTGGGCGGGCTCTACGTGCTGGGCACCGAGCGTCACGAATCGCGCCGGATCGACAATCAGTTGCGCGGGCGCTCCGGCCGTCAGGGCGACCCGGGCGAGTCACGGTTCTATCTGTCGCTGGGTGATGAACTGATGCGCCGCTTCAACGGGGCCACCCTGGAGTCGCTGCTGACCCGGCTGAACCTCCCCGACGATGTGCCGATCGAGGCCAAAATGGTCAACCGGGCGATCAAGAGCGCCCAGACGCAGGTCGAGCAGCAGAACTTCGAGATCCGCAAGAACGTGCTCAAGTACGACGAGGTGATGAACCAGCAGCGCGTGGTCATCTATGACGAGCGTCGGCGCATCCTCAAGGGCGAGGATCTGGCACAGCAGGCCCACGACATGCTCGTCGACGTTGTCACCGCCTACGTCGACGGTGCCACCGCCGAGGGCTATGCCGAGGACTGGGACCTTGATGCGCTGTGGGCCGCGCTGCGGACCCTCTATCCGGTAGGCATCGACCACCATGACCTGATCGACTCCGAGGCCGTCGGCGAGGCCGGCGAGTTGGATCGCGACGAACTTCGCGATCTGCTCATCGCGGATGCCGAAAAGGCCTACGCCGTCCGCGAAGCGGAGATCGCGGCCATCGCCGGTCCGGACGCCATGCGGCAGCTGGAGCGCAACGTGCTCCTGACCGTGCTGGACCGCAAGTGGCGTGAGCACCTCTATGAGATGGACTACCTCAAGGAGGGCATCGGTCTGCGCGCCATGGCGCAGCGCGACCCTCTGGTGGAGTATCAGCGCGAGGGCTACGACATGTTCATCGGCATGCTCGAGGGGCTGAAGGAGGAGTCGGTCAGCCTGCTGTTCAACGTTGAGGTCCAAGCCGCTCCCGGGATGCCTCAGGTCGCGGCCCAGGCGATGCCGGAGGGCCTGCGGGTCAAGGGAATCGGTGCGGATGACTCGACGCCGCTGACCTACGTCGGCCCGTCCGAGGACGGCGACGCCGAAGTGCAGCGTTCCGGTGGCGCCCCCGAGCCGGCTGTGGCCGGTGCCAGCCGTAGGCAGCGCAGGCAGGCCAAGCGCGCCGATGCCCGTGAGCAGAAGGCCATGCGGCGCGGCTGAATTCAGCCCAGGTGTAGCGCGACCACCTGCCAGCGCGGTCCGGTTGCGCCGGTGATCTGCTCGACGCGGCAGGCGATGGCGTGCACGCGCTCGCCCCGGGTGTAGTTCGCGGCCACCTCCGCCGCGGTGCCGTCGGCGCGCACTGATTGCGCCCGAACGCGCCGCAGTCGCGCGGAGCCGACGCCGTCACCGTGTCGCGCGGAGCCGACGCCGTCACCGTGTCGCGCGGCCGGCAGCAGCGTGTCCACCAGGGCGCCGTCGAGCAGTGGCCGCAACTGGGCGAGCGAGCGACGACGGTCGATGACTTCCAGCACTCGGCGCAGCGCCGCGTCGGCGAAGATCGCTGCGGCCCGCGCGCTGTGGTCGGTGTTTCCCGACCCGCGTCCCGGCTGCGCCGGTGCTGGCTGCCCGACGGTCGGGGGCGGCTGCGCGGAGATTGCGGGCAACCCCGCAGCGCCGCGGTCGGCGGGTGGCTCGTAGTCCGCGATCGGCGTTACGGCGGGCTGAATCATGTTGGTAAGCAGGGCACAGTCTCCGGTTCTCGGTGGCAAACGGGCCGGCTGCCGGAGAGTGGCGAATCCGAATTGATGGTCGCACATTCAGCGCGAGCGAGTATTCACCGTTACCGTTGGCCTGTGAATCGGTTGTCGAACTCGGATGCGGCGTTCTACCGCCAGGAGGACACCACCACCCCGATGTATGTGGGCTCGCTGTCGATCCTGCGTCAGCCCCGGGAACCCTTGAGTTACGAGACCCTGCTGGAGACCGTGGAGCGCAGGTTGCCGCAGACCCCGCGGTACCGCCAAAAGGTGCGTGAGGTGACGCTGAACATCGCGCGGCCGGTCTGGGTCGACGACCCCGAATTCGACATCACCTATCACGTGAGGCGTTCGGCACTGCCGTCCCCGGGAAGCGACGCCCAACTGCACGATCTCATCTCCCGACTGGCCGGCCGCCCGCTGGACCGATCCCGGCCACTGTGGGAGATGTACCTCATCGAAGGCTTGGCGGACAATCGGCTGGCGCTGTTCATCAAGTCCCACCAGGGGTTGATCAACGGCATGGCGGCGGTGGAACTCGGCCACGTGATCGCCGACCGGACCCGCGCGCGCAGCTCGATCAGTGAGGACATCTGGCTGCCGCCCCGGGAACCATCGGCAGCAGAGTTGTTGGCCGAGGCGGTCGGTGACTGGCTGGCTCGCCCCGGTCAACAGTTGGCCGCTCTGCGGTCTGCGGTGGCCGATGTCGCCACCGACCGCGGTGAGGTGGCCCAGCGAGTCAGTCGCGTCGCCGATGTGGCACGCACGCTGGTGCGGGGCAGCGCGCCGAGCAGTCCACTGAACGTCGCGGTGTCGCGGCATCGCCGCTTCACCGTGGCGCGGGCTCAGCTCTCCGATTTCCGGCAGGTGCGTGCGCGGTATGACTGTGACGTCAACGATGTCGTGCTGGCGGTCATCGCCGGGGCGTTGCGCGCCTGGCTGTTGTCGCGAGGCGAACCGGTGACGGCCGGGTTGACGGTACGAGCGATGGCGCCGACGTCGATTTATCCGGATGTCGACGAAAAGTCGTCGAGCCCGGGTCAGGCGATCAGTGAGGTGGCTCCGTTCCTGATCGACTTACCGGTCGGCGAGGGAAACCCGGTGGTGCGGCTGTCGCAGGTTGCGCACGCAACCGAGTCGCACTCGGTGGGGGCCGCACTGGTGGATGCCCGGACCATCGTCACGCTGTCGGGTTTCGCGCCCCCGACGCTGCATGCCATGGGAACGCGGGTGGCAACCCAGTTCCCGCCGCGGCAGTTCAACCTGTTGATCACCAATGTGCCCGGACCGCAGTCGCAGATGTACATCGCCGGGGCCAAGTTGGCGGAGACCTACGCGGTTCCACCGCTGTTGCGCGATCAGGTGCTGGCGATCGGTGTGACCTCCTATTGCGGCACGCTGTTCTTCGGCATCAACGCCGACCGTGACGCGATGAGCGACGTCGAGGTGCTGCCCGAACTGCTGGCCGAATCCCTCGAGGAGTTACTCGAGGCCGCACGGACGTAGGATTGCGTCATGGCCAAAGGTCAACCCGCCTGGAAGCTGAGTCCGATGGACTTGGAGTCTGTGTACCGCTGGGAGGACTACTCGCGGGCCAAGGACGACATGATGGTCCACACCGACATCCCGGGCAGCCCGTGGTTCGTGGTGGAATCGCACATCAAGAAGCACGCCCGGTTGAACATGATCGCGCACCTGTTGTCGAGCATCCCCTACGAAGAAGCGGAACCCGAGATCGTCGACCTGCCGCAGAGTCCGGTAACGGGAAACTACCGCCGACCGTCGCGCGAATTATCAACGTACGTCGACGATTACGCGGCCACCCTGCTCGGTGATTGTGAATAGCCGGGTGGGCCGGTACTGATGCGGGTCTACATTCCGGCCACCCTGGCCGCGCTGCAGGCGCTTGTCGACGACGGCGAGATGGTGGCGCGCAGTGCTACCGCCTTCGCCGTCACCCCCGCATTACGGGAGGCTTACGCCCGCGGCGACGACGACGAACTCGCCGAGGTGGCCATCGCCGAGGCCGCGCTGGCCTCGCTGCGTTTGCTCGCCGACGCCACCGGTTCGTCCGACTTACCGCTGCGCCGCGCGGTGGTGGTGGCTGACGCCGAGGCCGTGCCGAGGCCCGATCTGGACGATGCCGTCGTGCGCCTCAGCGGGCCGGTCTCACTTGATCAGGTGGCGGCGGTGTACGTGGACAACCCCGCCGCCGAGTCCGCGGTGGCGGCCGCCGTTGCGGTCATCGACTCCGCGGATCTGGGCGACGAGGACGCCGAACTGACCGTGGGTGACGCCCAGGATCATGACCTGGCCTGGTACGCGACCCAGGAGTTGCCATTCCTGCTCGACCTGCTCTGAAGTAGCAGCCTGCGACGGCGCAAGTTACGGTACCGTAGGTTGCGTGAGCACCCAGGTCACGGTCGGCGCCGCGATGCGCTCCCTGCTCGGCCGGGTCACCACTCCACTGCTGCCTGACGACTACCTCAAGCTCATCAATCCGCTGTGGTCCGCCCGCGAACTCCGCGGCCGGATCGTCGAGGTCCGCCCCGAGACCCGCGACTCGGCCACCCTGGTGATCAAGCCCGGATGGGGCTTTGGCTTCGACTACCAACCCGGGCAGTACATCGGGATCGGCCTGCTCATCGACGGCCGCTGGCGGTGGCGGTCCTACTCGCTGACGTCGGCCCCCCGCGACAGCGGTGCACGCACCGTCACCGTCACCGTCAAGGCCATGCCGGAGGGTTTCCTGTCCACCCACCTCGTTGCAGGAGTGCGGCCCGGAACGGTTGTTCGTCTGGCCGCTCCACGGGGCGACTTCACCATGAGTGAACCCCCGCCGGCCTCGGTGCTGTTCCTGACCGGCGGATCCGGTATCACCCCGGTGATGTCGATGTTGCGAACCATGAAGCGCCGCAACACCCTCGGTGACGTTGTGCATATCCACTCGGTGCCGACTGCCGACGAGATGATGTTTGCAGACGAACTCGCCGCCCTCGGACGTGATCACAGCGGATACCGGCTCACGATTCGGAACACCCGAACCGAGGGCCGCCTTGACGTCGCCGATCTCGCCGCGTACGTGCCCGACTGGCGGGACCGTCACACCTGGGCCTGCGGGCCGGAGGGGTTGTTGGCGGCCGTCGAGCAGCACTGGGCCGCCGCGGGTCTGACCCAGCGATTGCGCCGGGAGCGTTTCGCCGCGCCGCGCACGGCCACCTCGGCCGCCGGCGACTCCGCCGCTGCCTCGGGTGCCGGCGGCGGCACGGTCACCTTCTCCCGCAGTGGAGCCGCGCTGGCCTCCGATGCGGCGACCTCGATCCTTCAGGCCGGCGAGCAGGCAGGTGTTCGCATGCCGTTCGGCTGCCGGATGGGCATCTGCCACACCTGTGTGGTGAGCTTGTCTGCGGGCCGCGTGCGCGATCTGCGCACCGGTGCCGAGTATGAGCCGGGAAGCCGAGTGCAGACCTGCGTCACGGCGCCGAGTGGAGACTGTGTGGTGGATATCTGATGGCGATCAGCGACATCGAGGCTTTCACCCATTTGTCTGAGGCCGATATCGACAGCCTTGCTGACGAACTCGACGCGATCCGACAGGACGTCACTGATTCCCTCGGTGAGCGCGACGCTCGCTACATCCACCGCACCATCGCCGCCCAGCGCGGACTCGAGGTGGCCGGTCGACTGTTGCTGGCATTCGGATCGAAGCGATCGGCCTGGCTGGCCGGCACCGCGACCCTCGCGTTGGCCAAGATCATCGAGAACATGGAGATCGGTCACAACGTCATTCACGGCCAGTGGGACTGGATGAATGATCCCGAGATCCATTCCGCCACCTGGGAATGGGATATGACCGCAGCCGCCAAGCACTGGCGGGCCACCCACAACTTCTCCCACCACACCTACACCAACATCCTCGGCATGGACGACGACGTCGGCTACGGAATTCTGCGCGTGACCCGCGATGAACCGTGGCGGCCCTACAACGTCGGGAACCTGTTCTTCAACACCATGCTCGCGGTTGGCTTTGAGTGGGGTATCGGCCTGCAGCACCTTCAGTTGCGCAAGGCCTTCGACGGTCCCGAGGCACGGGCCGCTGCGGTGACCCGGGTTCGGGAGTTCAGCGCGAAGACCGCTCGCCAGGTGGTCAAGGACTACCTCGCCTACCCGGCGTTGACCGCGTTGTCGCCGCGGGCCGGCTTCGCCTCGACGGTGAAGGCCAACCTGGTGGCCGGCCTCATCCGCAACGTCTGGGCCAACGCGGTGATCTTCTGCGGTCATTTCCCCGACGGCGCCGACAAGTTCGCGCTCTCGGACCTCGACGGCGAACGCAAGGGGCACTGGTACCTGCGCCAAATGCTCGGCAGCGCCAACATCGATGCCGGACCGGTGATGGCCTTCATGACCGGCAACCTGTCGTATCAGATCGAACATCATCTCTACCCGGATCTGCCGAGCTATCGGCTGGCGGAGATCTCGGTGAAGGTGCGCGCCCTCTGCGAGAAGTACGACCTGCCGTACACCAGTGGGCCGATGCTGGTGCAGTACGCCAAGACCTGGCGCACCATCGCCAAGCTGTCGCTGCCGGATCGGTTTCTCCGCGACACCGCCGATGACGCGCCCGAGACCCGCAGCGAGCGGATGTTCGCCTCGCTCGGGTCCGGGTTCCCGGCCAACGATTCTCTCGGTGGCGATTCCTTCAGTGGCGGCCGCCGGGGATTGAATACCGCGATCGCCGCGGTGCGGCGTTGGCGCGCCCGGTGAGCGTTGGAATGACGAGCACTGGGGCTGTGGCAAAGCTTTGACGGCTGAACGGTGCTGAGCCGCAGGATATTTCAGTAGCCGAATCGGTGATCGCTCGACGTTATTTGGACGTTGAGGTGGTGCCCGGTTTGGTGCCGCCTGAGGTGGTACCCGGTTTGGTGCCGCCTGAGGTGGTACCCGGTTTGGTGCCGCCTGAGGTGGTGCCGCCATCTGGTTTGGTGTTCCAGGTGGCCTTGCCGCCGCTGCCGGTGGTCGTGATCGAATTGGGCGGACCACTCGGCTGTAGGTTGATGGACGTGTCATTCATATTTGGAATGGTCACGGTGTTCGTCTTGGGAAAGGGCGAAGCGATTTTCGTGGTCAGATTCGGGTTCGGCAATCCACCGAGGTTGATCGGACCTTCGGGTGCGGGGTCAATCTGATTTGTGCCGGTTGGGCTGTCGACGGTTTCGGCGGTCTCGATGGCGCCCTCGGAGTCGGCGGTGGTGGTTTTCGCGTCTGAATCAGGGGCGGGTTCGGAGTAGATCTGGGGAGGGGCAGGAGCGGTATCCGGAACGGTGTTCGGAAGCATGATGTCCGGTGCCGGGCCGGGGTTGTCTGGCTCTGGAGTCGGACCAGGGGTACTGGCCGGAACAGGGGTATTTCCGCCGGCAGGCGTCTGCGCCCGCTGGGTCGGCACTGACTCTCCAGCTATGCCCGCACTCGGGACCGGCTTTTGACGGGCGGGCGTCGGGGCGCCCTGGATGGCTGCGGGTACTAACGGAAGCGAACCTTCGCTCGAACCAGTGCCGATGTCGACTACCCGGGAGACTGGCTCCTCCTGGCGCGGGAACAAGGGGATCGTCAAACCCAGGCACAGCAGAGGGATACCCACGACGAGGGCCATTCGCCGTTTCCCGGCCAACCGCGAACCGGAGGTGGGGCCGGATATCTCGGCCGAACTGGAGCGCGCGGAAGGACCGGACGCCTCGACCATGCTGGAACTCGCGGACGTCAGCTGTACGCGGTCCAACGTCTGACGACGCAGAGCTGCCGGGGCTGGGATGAATACGGCCGTGCTGCCCAGCAGTGCGACCGGGTTGACATGCTGTCGCTGGTCCTGTTCGCAGGTGTGGCAGGCGTCGATATGGCGGGCCATGCGTTTACGCATGAGGACGGAGAACTTGCCGTCCCAGCCCTTGAGAATTTCCGCTAACTCGGGGCACGCGTGTGGATTGGCCTGCGCGCCGCGCGCCACCAGAAGGGCACCCAGGCAGCGTTCGACGGTATTGCGCAGCCGGAACATCATGGTGTTCGCGCTCGTCAGCGTCACTCCAAGAGCTTCCGCGAGTTCAGGGCCGTCCAGTCCGTGCCGATAGGACAGATCAAGCAGTTCGCGGTCGCGGTCCGATAACCCGCCGGCGGCTTCGGCAACCAGACGGGCTAATTCGCTGTGTCCGGCAAGCGTTTCCGGGCTCGCTTCGTGAGAGATCATGTCAGGCAACTCATCAGAGACTTCTTCGCGGTAGCGGAGCCGAAGACGGCGCATCGCATGATGGCGGGCGATCGAGTACAGCCACGGGCGGAGCTTGTCGGGTTCACGCAGACCTCCGAGGTCTGTCGCGGCAACACAGAAGGCGTCCTGCACGCAGTCCGCCGCAGCGTCACGGTCCCCGAGTAGCCCGACACAGAAGTCATAGAGCCGGTCGGCATAACGGTCATAAATCTCGGCGAACGCTTCACGATCACCGTCGGCCGCCGCGCGAGCCAGATCGCCGTCGCTGACGCTGGGCTGAAGGTCCAGTGCTCCGGTCATGACGAGCCCCCCGAGGCCGACACCAATTTCGAGTTATCATAGTCCTGATTTGCGTGAAGGTTGGTGGAAACGGTCCGGTACCGGCGAACATCGCGGCAGGTACCGAACCGTTTCCCCTGATCGGTGATCACCAGACGGTCGGGACCGTCATCGCCCCGTTGGGGCAGCTCACCGTGGTGTCCCAGGTCGAACCGGTCGGATAGCTGGGGAACCACAGCAGTGCGGTGTTCGCGCGACCGGGCTTCGGTGCCAGGTAGAACGGGACATCGATGGCCGGGAGGGGTTTGCCGATCGGGTTGCCCCGCACAAATGAGCTGTAGGTGCACCAGCCGCTCAGTCCATCGGCCGGGGTCGTAACGAAAACGTTGACGCCGCCGGGTGCCGAAGTGCCCCACACGTCGAGCGCGTTACCGGCCGCGGCGGCGGTGCCTGCACCGAGGAACAACATCGCCGGCGCCGCCACAGAGGCGGCCACTGCACCCAGTTTGCCGAGGAAAGAAGTAGTAGACATGAGTTTCTCCTTCGTGTGTTCGAAGCCCCCATTGGGCTTGCGTTCACAGGTAGGTGCAGCCACCCCAGGTTCGTCGCACACTTTTTTCGCAAAATATTTCCTTGGCTCGCTGAACAGCCGTTTTCTCGTAATGGGGCGGGGTTCAGACCCATCGTCGGCGCCCCAACACCCGGTGACGGCACGCGCGAGAAAAGATTTTCCAAAAAGCGTGCTTCGGGCACGGGCTGATTACACCTACCTGCGAGAGCAGCCCAACGGGGGCTGCGCCCACGCGAAGGTGAACCCCATGACGAGCATTTCCCTCCCAGGCGAAACGGCTGCAATCCGCACCGCAGCACATGAGCCCCTCACCGGCCGGATTCCCACCGCCTGGACCACGAGCCGTGACGACGAATCGCAGTCGGCCACCTTCAGGGCCCTCGCCTGGTCCCAGGACGACGACTCCGTCGGCGAGTACCTGCCGTATATCGGCGAGGAGTTCACCGTGTCGGAGGCGGACTCACGCCAAACGGTGCACTGCGCCGCGGACGCCGCCGGATCGGTTTCCGCCCCCCGGCATAGCCGCTCGGTACTTTTGTTTGGGATTGTCGCGGGCTTCGCCGCAGCCGCCGTCGGTGGATTGCTGGTTGCGTTTGTCAACGCGGACATCACGCCGCCCACAACCTCCCCGGCGGTCATCCAGCCGGCTAAGAACGCGGTGGTCTCCCAGCTGAACGGCGAATCCGCACATCAGGGCGGCCCGATCCGACCGTTAGCGCCGGCCCCGTCTAATACCGCGGTTGCACCGGTCCGCACCGGCGCGTCGGCCGCAACCCCCGCGCCTGCTGCACCCGCGCTTCCGCCAGCCTCGCAAGGGCCGTCCGCTCCGCAGGTCTCAGCCCCTGAGGTGACAGTTCCCCAGGTCGCGACACCCCAGATTGCGACACCCCAGGTCACGACGCCCGAGGTCGCGACGCCCGAGGTCGCGACGCCCGAGGTCGCGGCGCCCCAGGTCGAACCGCCAATCGTGTCAGTACCGGAAGTGACACCGCAACCGGTTCCGCACCCGGTGGGTCCAATCGTCCTTGATGTGCCGACGGTGTCCGATCCCGCGATCCCGGCGCCCGCCGGCCCGGCAGCGTCCAATCCAGTCATCTCGTTGAAGCCGGATGTCACCATCCCTGTGGTCATCCCGAGGTTTCCCGCGGGGGCTGGCCAGTAGCGCGCAGTTGGCCGCCTTGGCGTCAATCTTGGCTCGTCGCGCCAATCCGGCGAGTGCTTCTAGGTCGGTCACCTCGCAGCCGCAGAGGCACACGCGGAGTTCCTCGATGAACCGCGTCAGCGACCCCGCGCTGATATCGACCCTGCGCTGAAGTCGACCCTGCGTTGGGATCGCGATTCGGGGCGAATTCGCGATCTGTGCGCAGACTCGACGGGGCTCAGTCCTCCAGCACGGCGAGTAGTCGCCGTGCCGCGGCCGCTCGCCGGGCGGGATCGCCGGTCATCGTGTCCAGTGCGCACTCCGGGTCGGCCGGGGCGCCTCGGTGCCCGCAGCCGCGCGGGCAGTCCTCGACGGTGTGCGCGAGGTCGGAGAACGATGCCACGACGTCATCGGGGCGGATGTGCGCCAGGCCGAATGAGCGGATACCGGGTGTGTCGATCACCCAGCCGCCGCCCGGCAGCGCCAGCGCCACCGACTGGGTTGAGGTGTGCCGGCCCTTGCCGACGCCGGAGACCGCGCCGATGGGCCGATGAGCCTGCGGCACCAACCGATTCACCAGCGTCGACTTGCCGACACCGGAGTGGCCAAGCAGCACGGTGACGCGGCCGTTCAGTAGTGCCTCGAGTCCGTCGAGGGGCTCCTCACGGCCGGCGGTGATGACGGTGAGGTCGAGGTCGGCGAACTGCTCGGCGAACGGCGCCGCCGGTGCCAGATCGGTCTTGGTCAGACACAGGATCGGGCGCAAGCCGCCGGTATAGGCGGCAATCAGTGCCCGGTCGACCAGGCCGGTGCGCGGGGGAGGATCGGCCAATGCCACCACCATCATCATCTGGTCGGCGTTGGCCACCACCACGCGCTCGGTCGGGTCGGTGTCGTCGGCGGTGCGCCGCAGCACCGTGCGGCGCGCCCCCCGTCGGACGATCCGCGCCAGGCTATCGGTGCGACCGGAAGTGTCGCCGACGATATCCACCCGGTCGCCGACGACGATCGGGGTGCGGCCCAGTTCCCGGGCCCGCATCGCGGTCACCAGGCGATCCGGGTCGCCGCCGAGCACGCAACCCCACCGGCCGCGGTCCACGGTGACCACCATGGCCTCTTCGGCGTCGGCATGGGTGGGCCGAGTCTTGGTGCGTGGACGTGATCCGCGGCCCGACCGGACGCGCACGTCTGACTCGTCGTACTCCCGACTGGTCAACCGCGATCCTCACGCACGGTGTGACCCTCGAGCATCGCCGTCCACAGCTGCGGAAATCCCGGCAGCGTCTTGGCGGTGGTGGCGATGTCTTCCACGGCAACTCCCGGGGTGCGCAGTCCGATGATGGCCCCGGCCGTCGCCATCCGGTGATCGGCGTAGGAGTGCCACACGCCGGCGTGCAACGGCGTCGCGGCGATCACCAGACCGTCGGCGGTCTCGGTGCAGTCGCCGCCGAGGGCGTTGATCTCGGTACGGAGTGCGGCCAATCGGTCCGTCTCGTGGCCCCGCAGGTGCGCGATCCCGGTGAGCCTCGATACCGACCCTGGCGCGGCCAGCGCCGCCAGCGCGGCCACCGATGGGGCGAGCTCGCCGACATCGTGGAGGTCGATGTCGAAACCACCGTAGCTGGATGCACCCCGGATCTGTAGCTCTGAATCCGATTGGTGCACAGTCGTTCCCAACAACCGGAGGATCCCGATGATGGTGTCATCCGGCTGCACACTGACCGTGGGCCAATCGGTGATCTGCACGACACCACCGGTGACCACCGCCGCCGACAAGAACGGCACCGCATTAGACAGGTCGGGTTCGACCGCCCAACTTCTGGCGGCGATCGGCCCGGGCGCCACCGCCCAACGATTGGCTGTTGAGTCATCGACGGCGACCCCGGCCTGGCGCAGCATCGTCACCGTCATGTCGATATGCGGCGCCGACGGCACCGAGGCTCCCGTGTGCAGCACTTCAAGACCGGAGTCGAACGCCGCACCGCACAGCAGTAGACCGGACACGAACTGCGATGAAGCCGACGCGTCGATCCGCACCGACCCGCCGCGCACCATGCCGCGGCCGCGCACGGCGAACGGCAGACCGTCCCCGTCGATTGCCACACCGAGTGCGCGCAGCGCATCCAACAGTGGCGCGATGGGTCGCGCGCGGGCCTGCTCGTCACCGTCGAAGAGCACCCCGGCATTGCTCAGGGCTGCCAATGGTGGAACGAACCGCAACACGGTGCCCGCCAGACCGCAATCGATCCGAGTATCCGCACCAGGGTTCAGCGACCCGCTGACGGTGAGCTCAGGCCCATCGCCGGTGATGTCGATACCTAGTCCGCGCAGCGCCCCGATCATCAGGTCGGTGTCCCGGCTGCGCAGTGCCCCGCTGATCGTCGACGGGCCCTGACCCCCGGTGGCAGCGAGTGCGGCCAGTATCAGGGTTCGGTTGGTCTGTGATTTCGACCCCGGCACCGTCACCGTGGCATGCACCGGCGCCGTGGCATGGGGAGCCGGCCAGGGGTTCACATCTCCATCCTGCCCTGCCGGGGCCCCGGGGGATCATGGAGTCATGTGCGGACGATTCGTGGCCACAACCGATCCCGCGCGCCTGGCTGCGCGACTCCACGCCGTCGACGAGACCGGGCAGCGTCTGGCCGGACCGAATTACAACGTCGCCCCGACGACAACCATCGCGGCCGTCGTCGCCCCGGCGACGACCATGGCTAGCGTGCTCACTCGCCACGAGGACGACGGGACCGAGCGGCGGATCCTTCCGGTGCGCTGGGGCCTGCTGCCGCCCTGGGTCAAAGCCGGCGCAGGTGGCAAGCCCTTGGCCAAGTCATTGCTGATCAATGCTCGTGCCGAGACCCTGACTACTGCGCCGGCGTTCCGTGCGGCGGCCCGAAGCCAGCGCTGCCTGGTGCCGATGGACGGATATTACGAGTGGATGCCCAGCGGAGAACCCGGCGCGAAGACGCCGTTCTACATGTATCGGCGCGACGGCTCCCCGATTCTGGTGGCGGGCCTGTGGTCGTCCTGGCGACCCGACGAGGCGAGCGCGCCGACGTTGACGTGCTCGATCGTGACCACCGACGCGGTGGGTGACCTCGCCGAGATACACAATCGGATGCCGCTGATGCTCAACGAGAACGACTGGGACCGTTGGCTTAACCCCGACGAGCCCGCGCCCGAAGATCTGCTCGCCTCACCGCCCGATATCAGCGAGATCGCGATCCGGGAGGTCTCCCGGTTGGTCAACCGGGTGGCCAACAATTCTGCTGAGCTTCTCGAACCGGTCGACTTGGGAGACCAACCGGTGGGGCTCTTCTGAGTGGCTGCGGTGGCGATAAGATCGCGGCAGTTCAGTTTGCGTGCGAGAGGAATCCGACATGACCGCTGTGGAGCAGAAGATCGACACCATAACGGTGCACAACCCCGCGGACGGCCGGGTCGCCGGCTCGGTGCCGATCGACGGCCCCGAGACCGTCGCCGCCAAGGCCCGCCGGCTGCGCGCCGCCCAGACCGAGTGGGAGGCCATCGGCCCCCGCGGCCGCAAGAAGTGGCTGATGCTCTGGC
>Ga0247843_1001950_pt1 | contig 39386 bp, 35 predicted proteins | sample LaCruzMarch2017__FD_192420 | JGI IMG/M metagenome (GOLD analysis project Ga0247843, IMG submission 192420) | Freshwater microbial communities from meromictic Lake La Cruz, Castile-La Mancha, Spain - LaCruzMarch2017_8m | ecosystem: Environmental > Aquatic > Freshwater > Lake | place: Spain...
CTACTTTAAGAGGAGGTAAAGATGCATGGAATACAAAAAAATATATTAATATATGGGTTTGTGAAGCTGGTGAAGATTTATACGGCTTTGCTTTTTTACCAGGTACCGCAGACCCTCCCGAAGCGGATGGACTGGTTATTTCTTCTGAATATTTTGGTAGTACGGGAACGGCTATCGCCTCGTTTCCTAATCATAAGGGAAGGACCACGACGCACGAAATGGGGCATTATTTTAATCTTGAACATCTTTGGGGACCAGACGAAAGTGAATGTGAAGAGGGTGATGAAGTGGCAGATACACCGGTGCAATTTGAAGCTACTTACGATTGTGCCAGCTATCCTTTAAAAGATGATTGTTCTCCAACAGATAATGGTATTCTATTTTTCAACTATATGGATTATGTCGATGATGAATGCATGTACATGTTTACAGAAGGTCAAAAGAAACGAATGAATGCCTCATTAAACGGATTCAGATCCACTCTTTTAGGACAAACAAATTGCTCTTTATCAACTTCAACGGAAGAAAAGCTACCTGAAAATCAAATCCAGATTTATCCTAATCCCGCCTCAGGTTACCTTCAGGTTATATCGAAAAATACCTCATTAGAAAAGGCTTCTACCTTATATCTTTTTGATTTTATGGGAAGATTGCTTCAAAGCAAAACTTCCTTTGGTGCTTGTACCTTCGATATTGCCGGGTATTCTCCAGGTGTTTATTGGTTAAAGGTAGATGATTATCCCCATCCTCATAAAATAATTATATCTCCCTAATGTACCACTAATTTTCATGAATGAATCGTATTAAAAATTCATTTTCAAGGTTTTTGCGTAAAGTCAGATTACTTTATGTAGCAGATTATCTAAGGTATTTTTTCGTGAAATACCAGAATAAAAAGGATAATGATGCATTTAAAGAGAAATTTCCTGACATCGTTTTACCTCCCGATTATTTAATGTATGAATCATTCAAATTAGATTATGCCAGTTATTATTTTGGTGGAAAAAAAACAGCTGAATGGGTTCAAAATATAACGAAAGAGTGGTTGCCAGAGGGAAATTGGGTGGTTTTAGATTGGGGATGCGGTCCCGGTAGGGTAATCAGACATTGGCCGGAAAATAATTTCACTTGTTTTGGTTCCGATGTAAATGATAAATCTTTAGATTGGTGTAAGCTTAATTTTCCTTCTATTCGATTTTTACGGCAACAGGTTCTCCCTCCTTTAGACATTGCAGAGGAAACATTTGATTTAATTTATGGCATTTCTATTCTGACACACCTGTCTTTATCGGCTCATTTTTTATGGATAGAAGAGCTCGACAGAATTTTAAAACCCGGTGGATTATTGTTCCTTACCACACAGGGTAACGCTTTTAAGGATAAACTTACACAAAGCGAAAAACAGGATTTTGACCAAGGGAATTTGATTGTCAGAGGAGCTGTTAAAGAGGGACATAGAACATTTTCCAGTTTTCACCCAGTTTTATTTATGGAAAAATTGTTCCATTCTTTTGTAATTTTGAAACATATATCCGTTGATAATGAGGGCAATGTTCAGGATGTTTGGATAGTTAGGAAGTTTTCTCACTAAAAAATGATATTATGAAAATCTTAGTTATTATGTTAAAAGGATTATTTATCCAAATACTATTTTTGTTGCCTTTGACTTTGCCGGCACAAACGCGCGGTATAGTTTGGGAATACCAGATTGTCACTGCAGTAGAAAGTGTTATTCCTGGTGGTCTTGGAAGATCAAGGCTTTTGTTAAGCGATGATGGTGGAGTGTTGGAAGAGTACAAAATGGAAAACTTTTTCAGCTTATTGGGCATCAACTTCAAAAATATTAAGTCAAATGACCTTCTTGTCGTTCAAAAATTTAATGAATTAGGTGAAGAAGGGTGGGAATTATCCAATACCGTTTCCGGGGTTTACAGTAAAAGTGATGTGAGTGTGACAGATTCAAAGACTGGCGTTGGAGCATCTTCCAGCGGTGAGGGTATTTTTATAACAAGATATATTTTCAGGAGGCAAAAAAGCAGATAATCATGCATCCAAAATGGTATTTTTGTTGTTTAATTGTGTATAAAATAAATCTATAATGAGAAAATCAACCTTATTATTTTTCATGGCATTTGGATTAACAAGCACTTTGTTTGCTCAGTTTACCTTGCCTCAGTTGCCTTATGCTTATAATGCACTAGAGCAGGCCATCGATGCTCAAACTATGGAAATACATCATAGTAAGCACCATGCAGCCTATATTAATAATCTTAATAATGCTGTAAAAGGTACTCCGACGGCTGAAATGGCTATAGAGGACATCGTAAAAAATATTTCTAAGCATTCCATGGCCATTAGAAATAATGGTGGAGGGCACTTCAATCATTCCCTTTTTTGGAGTATCCTAACAGGTGAAAAAAACACAATGCCTAATGCTGGTCTCCAAAAAGCCATCGAAAAGCAGTTTACCTCTGTAGATAGTCTCAAAAAATTAATGAATGTTGCAGCGGCAACCCGTTTTGGATCGGGTTGGGCCTGGCTTATTGTTACTCCTGATAATAAACTGGCTGTTTGTTCTACGCCAAATCAAGATAATCCTTTGATGGATATTGCTGAAGTAAAAGGTACTCCTATTTTAGGTATTGATGTTTGGGAACATGCATATTACCTGAAATATCAAAATAAACGCCCCGATTATCTAGCTGCTATATGGTCGGTTATCAATTGGACCGAGGTGAGTAAAAGATACGATGCTGCTATGCCTCCTAAAAAAAGTATTTGGGAACAGTGGCCTTCGTTGAATACCTTCCATGGTGTGATGGCCAGTACTTTTCACCCAAGCGAAGAGGGTAATTTAAAGCCTATTAAAGCAAGAAGTGCCGAAATGGTTACTAAAGCAGAAGCACTGAATGCTCAGGCTTATCCTGATGAATATGCTACGCCAGCTATTAAAGATGCCGTAACAAGACTCATCGCAGGGAGTAAAGAACTAGATGTACTGGTTAAGAAGAAGTCTAAAGATGCTGTTTTAACTCAAAAATTAACAGCTCTTCATGATGTTTTTCATGAAATTGTGGGTCTCTGTAAGGATAGCCATTAAATACATGTGACCCCTCTGGGGTCAGGCAAATACAAATGACCCCTGTGTGGTCACACGTTTATAGCATTTTTGCCGCCAGGGGCATAATTGTTAGATACATGTGATCCCACAGGGATCAGGCAAATATAAATGACCCCAGAGGGGTCACACATTTATTGATTAATAATTAATTCCATTGGTATCGGAAAGTTGTATCAGAATATTATCCTTAAATTTCAACCTATAGGTGTTTACCAAGTGTAAAATCAGATCAACATCCGTGCTTTGGTTTCTAAGTATGGGTAAGGAGGATACATCGGCTGGGGTATCTCTAAATTTTATTATCTCATTTTGAACGGTAAAGTACCCGTACTCACCGTCGTCTAAAAGATTATTTTTTGTTAGCTTTTTTAAATCTTCGATGAACACCCTGGCAGTTGCTGCATATTCAGGTTTATAGGAAATAGTGCCCCAAATGGAACCTGAAGGTATTTGTTTTAATTCTTTTTGAATCAACGATATGCCATGGGTACTTTCAAGAATCAATTGATAACTACCTTTGGAAATGGAAAGTTTTCCAGGGTTTCGGATAATATTTTGAATTTTTATATCAATAGGCCAGGAACCTTCTGAAAGATTTTGCGCAGTCTCGGAACCTTTAGCTATGGCAGCATTACCAATACAATCACTATTTTTTGCAATGCCATCAATATTGAGAGAAAGGAGAGAAGAGCTTTGTTGCCAGGACGTTTTCACGGAGTAATTTCCACAGGGTTGATTTTTTATAGTACTCACCTCAAATTGTAGGAGACGACCTGATTTAGAAAATTTTTCCACATAACCAATTACAAATTCCCTTTCAATATTTGCAACAATAATGGTTGGTTCTAAAACCTCCTTTTTACAGGTCGTCAATCCTGACACAATAAAAAATAACAATATTATTCTAAGATGCATATTCATTTTTGTTTTATTGAAACGACATGAATGTAAAAATGCTGCCTTATAAAAATACATATTTATTAAAATTTATCTGTAGTTGACCTAAAGTCCCTAAGCTTGCTTATTTTTACATTTGATTTTGAATAGCAGAATTTATTTAAACAACAATATGAAATTTATAAGAAATTTTTGTGTCATTGCTCACATCGATCACGGAAAGAGTACGTTGTCTGATAGGTTAATGGATTTCACACATACCATTGATAAACGTCAGATGAAAGACCAGGCATTGGATAGTATGGATCTTGAAAGAGAGAGAGGCATTACCATAAAAAGTCATGCCGTTCAGATGTATTATCCTCATGACGACGGTAATAGGTACACTTTCAATCTTATTGATACTCCGGGACACGTTGATTTTTCTTATGAGGTTTCCCGTTCCATTGCTGCTTGTGAGGGCGCTTTACTTCTAATTGACGCTACACAGGGCATTCAGGCTCAGACTATTTCAAATCTTTATTTAGCCATTGAGCACGATCTGGAAATTATTCCTGTCCTCAACAAGGTGGATATGGAAAATGCAAATATTGAAGAAGTATCTGACCAGATAATTGACCTGATTGGTTGTAAGAAAGAGGATATTATCCTGGCCAGCGGAAAAACAGGCATTGGTGTTCCTGATATTATGAAAGCGGTGGTGGATAGAATTCCTTGTCCTAAAGGTAATTCTGATGAGCCCCTGCAAGCTCTGATTTTCGATTCAGTTTTCAATTCCTTTCGTGGGGTGATTGCCTATTTTAGAATTATGAATGGTACCTTGAAAAAAGGTGACAAAATTCGATTTTTTTATGGTTCAAGGGAGTATGTAGCTGACGAAATTGGTATCTTACAAATCAATCAGATGCCTAGGGATGTTCTGAAAACGGGTGATGTAGGCTATGTTATTACCGGTATAAAAGAGTCTAAAGAAATTAAAGTTGGGGATACTATCACTCATGTTGACAGACCTTGTAATGAAGCTATTCATGGATTTGAGGAGGTTAAACCAATGGTATTTGCGGGTATTTTCCCTATCGATAATGATGATTTTGAAGATTTAAGGGATAGTTTAGAAAAGTTACAACTAAATGACGCTTCTTTGGTCTTTGAAGCAGAAACTTCCCAGGCACTTGGTTTTGGATTCCGTTGTGGATTCCTTGGTATGCTTCACCTGGAAATTATACAGGAACGCTTATCGAGAGAGTTCAATATGGAGGTGATTACCACCGTTCCTAACGTTTCTTATACCGTTACTACCACCAATAATGAAAAAGCGGTCGTTCGTACTCCTTCTGATTTGCCGGATCCCTCAAGGATAAGTAGTGTGGAAGAACCTTACATTAGAGCCCAGATTATTACTAAACCTGACTATATTGGCTCAATAATGAGCCTTTGTCTCGATAAAAGAGGTATTCTCTCCAGGCAGGTTTATTTGACGCCCTATAGAGTTGAACTAAGCTTTGAGCTTCCTTTAGCTGAAATTGTATTTGATTTTTATGACAGACTCAAATCTATATCAAGAGGTTACGCTTCTTTCGATTATGCGTTAATTGATTATCGGGCATCTGATCTGATTAAATTAGATATAAAACTAAATGGCGAAAATGTGGATGCGCTAACTGCATTGGTCCACAGGGACAAAGCAGATTATATAGGTAGAAAAATTTGTAAGCGCCTCAAGGATTTACTTCCAAAACAACAGTTCGTTATCGCTATTCAAGCAGCTATTGGCGCTAAGGTTATTGCAAGGGAAACTATTTCAGCCCTTCGAAAAGACGTTACAGCCAAATGTTATGGTGGAGATATTTCAAGGAAAAGAAAACTTCTGGAGAAGCAGAAAGAGGGTAAAAAGAAAATGAGACAAATTGGCTCAGTTGATGTTCCTCAAAAGGCCTTTCTTGAAGTATTGAAGTTAGGTAATGATTGATTTTTATAAAAATCATGTCAAGTATATTGAAAGTATGAAGCAAACAATAATGGGGGGCAGGTGAAATTAGGCATTCGTTTTTTTTTTTGTCCACATTGTTGTTTGTATTTGTCCTGTTTTCCTTCATAAGATAAGGTTCATCACACCTCCTACTAATGTATAAATATTTAATTATCTTCTTGTTGTGTTTATTTTTTTCTTGTACAAATGATGTACCCAATGAAAAGGCTGTTTTAAATGAAAAGGCTGTTTCCTTTGAAAAACTCTCCTGGAAGAATCTCGATAGCTTGAAAATAGAATATTATTTTGACGCAGATTATGGAGACTATCTGGGTAAACCTACTTTTTCTAAGGAATCTATGGTGTGGAATGGTAAAAATGTTATTATAGAAGGATACTGGATTCCCGTGTCTGAAATAGGCGATAGTACCGTTTCTGTTTTGTCGGCCCTTCCGTATGCTCAATGTTTTTTTTGTAGTGGAGCGGAAATAGAAACCGTTATGCAAATAAAAGCGGAAGGAAATATTAAAAGAATGGAAACAGATGAAAAGGTCGCGTTGAAAGGTAAGTTGCTTCTTAATAGCGATAATCCGATGGAGCTTTATTATCAATTAGTCAATGCAACCTTACATTAAAAAACCGCCATTAAACTAATTTAATGACGGTTTTTCGTTTTTTCAAGCCGGAAGTAAATTAGAAACGACGTGATGAACGCTGAAAAGAATTCATCGTCGCTATAATAGTACCTCCCAAAGCAAAAGAAGCAAAAGCTGTGTAAATAATTAACATGACCTTTAGTTTTAATCGTTAATGATTGCGGATATCCGCGTTCTAAGGAGTCATGTTCATTGGGATCAAAAATAGCACCTGTAAAAAGCGACTTTTCGCCTTCTTTGGTGCTTTACTACGACAATAATAATTAAAATATTTATAAACGAAAAACTTTTTTCAAAAAAAATCCGCTAAAATGTATTTTTTTTTATTTAAAAGAAGATTTAAGAATTAGTTCAGTTGATTTTTCTTTGTGAAGGCGGAATTTTGGAGTTTCACCCAATACCTGAACTTATTTTCAAGCAATACTACCTGATTTTTCCAATCGGGATTGATTTCAAGCAGGGCGGCTATTTTTGCGCATTCGATAGGGGAGGCAATACCAAGGAGGTATTTCTTTAGTAAACCTGATTTAAAAAATTGATCCTTCTGCATTTCATTAAACTTTGAAAAAATAATCAGACGATTTCTATTAAAGTTACCTCAGGCAATATACCGACCCGACCAGGGTAGCCCAAATGCCCTAAACCACGATTAACATATAGCATTTGATTTCCCTTTTTGTATAGACCTGCCCATTGTTTGTAAACATATTGTATTGGGCTCCATTGAATAATTCCTGGTATTTCAACGCCAAACTGAAAACCATGAGTATGACCCGAGAAAGTGATGGCAATTTCCTTAAACTCAGTAACCACCTCATGAGACCAATGGGAGGGGTCATGTGATAAAAGTAACTTCAAATCTGTTTTTTCAACACCCGCAAAAGATTCTTTTAATTTTCCATATTTAGGAAATCTCATGTGCGTTGAATAATTCTCAACACCAATAATTCCTACGCTTTTACCATTAATTTCAACGACACTATGCTCATTTGTTAGCAGTGACCAACCCAACTCTTTATGGTACAGCTTTAATTGATCTAAATTAGCTTGTTTCTTTTCTGAACTTTCCCATTGGACATAATCACCGTAATCGTGATTTCCTAATATTGAAAATACGCCATATTTTGCTTTTATATTCTTTAAAATAGGGAGTAGGGGAACGACCTCGTCCGCTGTATTGTTTACTAAATCTCCTGTAAAAAATACCAGGTCGGCATTTTGTGCATTGATGATATCCACCGCCTTATTCACTTCATCGGGGTACAAAAAGCTACCGGAATGAATGTCAGATATTTGAATGATTTTTAAGCCCAAGAGTTGTTCTGGAATACCCGCTATGTTAACTTGAGTCTTTCGAAGTTGGAAGCGATAAGCATTTCTAAATATTCCGTAAGTTAAGCTGATTAAAGGTATTGCACCTATAAATAGGCCAAATTGGCTTAAAAACCTTGATCTAGACGGATTAAATGACTCGCTGGGCTTAAAATAATCGAAAACCCATTGAAAACCTCTGAAAATATCATCTATAAATAGAAAGGGCAGAACGAGGAATTTCGAGAAATAAGTTATAAAAACTAAGGATCTTAATATGGTTAAAGCTACTTTATCCCACTCCGACAGCAAGCCAGCAGTGTAGGCCATAGTAAAGGAAATCATGATAATATTCAAACTAAAAAAAATGACCTTTGACCATGTCCTTGCCGACAAGGAATAGTTGGCAAAAACTACTTTTAATGCCTGGTAAGCATACAGATCGATGGATATTAATAAAAGGACTAAAAAAAGGGTACGCATTATTTATTTATTAGCCTAAGCATAACACAACAAGCGGGGTAATGGTTTATTTAATTTAAAATGAATTAACTTTGCCCTTGATTACTCAATACTCAAGCATTGAAAATGTCTCTGAACGTGTTTTATTTTATTTTTTTATTCTTATCACTTATACCATTTCAACTGAGAGCACAATGGTCTAAAACAGTTCATCAGTCCATTGTATTTCCAGATACGATAACTCGATTTTCTATTCAATCCCATACGTCTTTTGATACTGTTTTTTGGATAGGCTCAGATATCATTTTGGAGACAAATGTATCCATGTCAGGGGCAAAGGAATCTGTTTTCGAATACTTTATTGTTTCGGATCGTTACAAATGGAAACTTGTTCATGACAGTATCTGGTCCTTAAAACCTGTTTTTCCAACGTTGAATAAGCTTCAGGATATCACAGAACAGGTGAAAATAAAGATGTATATTCCTGAATATTTCCAACATTCACTGGATTCTATTTTTGTTAGAAATCCTTTAAAAGATTAATCAGCGAGTTTTTAGACGGACAATATGACTAAAGACATAGAAATTGGAATTTTGCCTGACTTTGCCTCTAATCAAGAAGCAATTAAAACAACTATTAGCCAAACTTTAGGTATTGATGAAACAGATTTTACTTTTAAAATAGTGAGACGATCTGTTGATGCAAGAGGTAAAACTCCTCTTATTCGGCTAAAATGCCAGGTTTTTATTTCTGTGCCTCCTCCAGAGGAATTGGTATTTGACCCACATTGGCAATGGGTGGGGGGTAAAAAAAAGGTCATCATCGTGGGTGCCGGACCCGCTGGCTATTTTGCTGCTTTACAATGCCTTACATTAGGGTTGTTGCCCATAGTCATTGACAGAGGTAAAGATGTAAGGGCGCGACGTCGCGATTTAAAAGCCATACAGCAAAATGGTCTGGTAGATCCTGATTCAAATTATTGTTTTGGTGAGGGGGGGGCAGGCACCTATTCGGACGGTAAGCTATATACCCGATCACATAAAAGGGGCTCCATTGAAAATGTTTTGCAAATATTGGTTAAACATGGCGCAAATCCGGATATTCTTGTTGACGCTCATCCACATATTGGTTCCAATAAGTTACCCCAGATCGTTACTAATCTAAGAAACACCATTCTGGCCTTCGGAGGAGAGGTGCATTTTGAGGAAAAAGTCGTCGATTTTGTAAAAAAGGGAAATAGGTTGACTGGTGTCATCACGCAAAATGAAAAAAAGTGGGAAGGTGACGCTGTTATTTTAGCCACGGGACACTCGGCCCGTGATATTTATTATTTGTTAGCTAAGCACGGTATTTTAATTGAACAAAAACCTTTTGCTTTGGGCGTAAGAATAGAACACCCACAGCCGTTAATTGATAAAATTCAATATGGGCAGGAAAATAGACCCGACGCTCTGCCCGCCTCTAGTTATAAACTGGTTACTCAGGTTGAAAATCGCGGGGTTTTTTCCTTCTGTATGTGTCCGGGTGGCCTCATAGTTCCTGCTTCAACTTCCCCCGGTGAAATAGTCGTCAACGGGATGTCTATGTCCAGGAGGGATTCACCATTTGCCAACGCAGGTACTGTTGTTTCTATTGAAATGGATGACCTGAAAGCTTATCAGGATAAGGGTGTTTTTGCTGGTCTCGCTTTTCAACAAGACGTGGAACAGAATATGTTTAGCGTGACAAATGGTACACAAAAGGCACCTGCTCAGAGACTTACCGATTTTGTAAATGGTAAGTTAAGTCAGTCACTTCCTAAAAGTAGTTACATACCCGGGTTTACGCCTGCCTATTTGCATTCTTTATTACCCGATTTTGTGTATAAAAGATTGAAGAAAGGAGTGCAGGATTTTGCTAAAAAAATGAATGGATATTACACGTCGGAAGCGGTTGTTGTCGGTATTGAGAGTCGAACGAGTTCTCCGGTTAGGATTCCAAGGGACAATCAAACGCTTATGCATCCTGAATGCATAGGTTTGTTTCCAAGTGGAGAAGGAGCAGGGTATGCAGGTGGAATTTTATCGGCAGCTATGGACGGGCAGAATGTGGCCCGTGCCGTATTTAATTTTTTAAATGAAAACTAATTATAATGAAAGATATTTTTGATTTATTGGGACGAATTTTTATTTCCTTTATCTTCTTTTTTGAGGCTTATGATGCTTTATTTTTTTTCAAGGATACAAAAAATCAGATGACAGAATATGGTCTTTTGTGGCAACAGGACTTCTTGCTTTATTTGTCTATTTTTGTTCTCATTTTGGGCAGCCTTTTAATCCTGTTGGGTTATAGACCATCTTTCGGAGCCATTCTTATACTTTTGTATTGGTTGCCTATGACTTTTATTGTCTTTCCGTTTTGGGAAGCAGAAAATGAGGTAAGAAGAGAAGTATCAGTGAATTTTATGAAGAATATGGCTATTTCCGGAGGCTTGTTCCTCGTTTTGGTAAATGGTGCAGGAAGGTGGAGTATGCGCAGACTCTTTGCAACAAGTTATGTTCGCTAAATAAAGTTGGCTATTTTTTAAAACTCAAAATATGAAAAGGTGATTCAAGCAGTTATTGTTGAAGATGAGCTTAACAGTCGCAATAATCTAAAGAATTTATTGGCTCAGTACGCAAAGGATATTGAGATTGTAGGTGAAGCTGAAAGTATTGACGACGCCGTAATTACTTTTAAAGGTCTTTCAAAACAACCCGATGTAGCTTTTTTAGATATTAATCTTTCCGATGGATTGGTTTTTAGTTTACTGAATAAACTCAGACCCTTCCAATTCGAAATTATTTTTGTCACTGCATTCGAAGAATATGCAGTGAAAGCTTGTGAATATAGCTCTATCGGTTATATATTGAAACCAATAGATCCCGATGCCTTGAAAGAAGCAATAGATCGGATTCCTAAAAATGGAAAAAATCAGATTGAAAAAAGACTGGAGATTTTTAATAGCCATTATAATAATCCTAATGTTTTTTCGAAAATGAGTATCGCCGCCGTTGATGGTATTTATTTTGTCAATATCACAGATATTATCCGATTTGAAGCAGAAGATAATTATACCCATATTTTCTTACAAACGGGGGAGAAGATAACAGCGTCAAAAACCATCAAAGCCTACGAGGAATTATTAGCTTCTTATAATTTCTATAGAGTGCACAAAAGACATGTTATAAACCTTAATTGTATGAAAAAATACCTTAAGGGCGATGGGAATATTGTTATTATGGAAGATGATACCCATATTGAGGTTTCAAGAAGGAGAAGGGCGTCATTTCTTGAAAAATTAAGAGACTTGCAGGAAGGTAACTAAAATGTAATGCTTTTTTTTGAAATATTGTTTTTTTTCATTAATTTTGCAATACTACATTTTAATTTTTATAAACTATGAGAAAAAAAGAACTAAAATTAGAGGAGCTTCAAAAAAAATTAAAGGTCGTGAAAAATCAGGATCTTAAAAAAGTGACGGGCGGCAAACAATCTGGCGGCTCGTGGAATAACGGTTGTGGAGGTATCATTCCCCTATGATTTTATTCTAACTTTATTCAAAGGGCTGTAATTAATTTTAATTACAGCCCTTTTTATTTACCTTTTAATTGCAGAAAATGGATCATTCGCTCTTACATCTGCCTTCAAGTGATAAGATCATTTCGTCCATCACTCAATGCAGAAACCTGGAGGAAAAGTACGGTTTACTAGATAAGCTTTTATCTCAATTGGTATATACTGATGTTAATCAGGCAGTTAAATATGTTGAAAAATTAAAAAAAATTAATAGTTTTGAACTGGAGTCAAAAGTCAGCCTTTCTTATTATTGGTATAAAGCATTGATAGATAATCAGAAATATCAATATAAAAAAGCTTACGATAATTTTTTAAAAGCTGTTAAACTGTCCGAAGAAAGTACTAATCTACAGGTAAAAGCAGCGTTATTCATTGACCTGGCGGGTACTTCCATTAATTTACATAAAATGGATGAGGCTGAGCTGCTGCTTGAAAAGGCAAAAAAATGTCTGAAGAAAAATCCCTCGCCCGTCTTAAACGCGAGAATAGTTAGTAGAGAGGCATTTGTTCAATTGCATTATGCCAACTATCCCCGAGCCATTGAAGGCTTTTTAAAGGCCGAAAAAATCATTAGAAATCTGTCAAATAATGAAATAACCCATAAAGATTTATTCTTCCTGCAAATTATTCAAGCTGGCCTGGGCAATCTGTATGAAATAATTGGCGACGCCGATAAAAGCATTGCTGCCTATCAAAATGCCATTGAACTGGCAGAATTATCAGATATTAAAACACGATTATCCTGGTTATGCCTTTTTGTAGGCAAAGGTTATCTGGTACTTTCAAATCTGGAGCGAGCCACCTTGTTTTTTCAAAAAGTACTTCACATTGAAAATGATGATAACGCTTTTTCCCGGGCCAGCGCTTATGCTAATCTTGGCTACGTTCATCTTTTACAAAATGATTTTCAGGAGGCTCAACTTCTTTTAAATAAAGCGGAGGAGCTCTTTACTAATATTGGGGAGAAAGATTCTGAAAATTTGGTTTCCATTGAAATATGGCGCGCGCAAATGGCTATGAAAAGCAATGATCTTAAAAAAGCAGAATTTTATTTTCTTCATGCTTATAAAATGGCCTCAAAATCGGCTAATATTAAAAGGTTATCTTTTATTTGTAAAGAATTGGCGACTTATTATGCAGATAATGAGCAATTTAAATTAGCCTACACTTATGAGAAGCTGCATGCCGATTTATCTGCCAAATACGTGGAGGAACTCAATCAGCACAAAATATGGGAGTTAGAGGCTAAATATGATTTTGAACGAAGAAAGCAAGAAGCTGAATTACTTATTTTACAAGCTAATAGATTGCAGTTGAAAGCTTTACGTGCGCAAATGAACCCTCATTTTCTTTATAATGCCTTAAATAGCATACAAAATTATATTACCTCAAATGATATGACTCATGCGGCAAAATATTTAGCCAAATTCGCAAAGTTGATGAGGCAAAGTCTTGAATACTCCGATGTTGAGGTCATTAGCCTGGAAAAGGAAATAGCCTTTTTAGAGAATTATCTTTTCATTAATGAAAAATTGAGATTTGCAGATAGAATGTCTTATCGGATAAAAGTGGATGATGATATTGAAGAAGATTTGATAGGCGTACCCGCAATGATTGTCCAGCCTTATCTTGAAAATGCCATTGAACACGGACTCAGATCTAAAAAAGATGGCATTTTAGCCGTTCAATTTCTATCTTTTAATGAACAATGTATTTTGTGTATTATTGAAGATAATGGTGTTGGAAGAGATAAAGCTATGGCGTTACAAAGAGAAAATTTCAAATATCAACACCATAAGTCAAAGGGTACCTTGATTACAGAACAAAGACTTCGGCTACTCCACAAATCTTTAGGCGCTCAACCCGCGGTAAAAATAATAGATTTGAAAGACCCACTGACCGGTGAAGCCAAAGGAACAAGGGTAGAGGTGCTTATTCCCATTATGGAACTGGACAGGTAGTGTTTTTTATTTTTTTACATTTTTTATTAGATAAATGATTCATACCTTTCCCCGTTCATTTGATACCGTTTAGTAATTAGATAGTGATAATTGTGCTAACTAAAGCATTCTGGAGAGTTAAAGAAAAAAAGTGTATATTAAAATGATTACTTTTGAGCTGTAGTTTTCTCATAGTATTTAATAGCTCCTGTGTGCATCGGTCTCCCCCGAACAGGAGCTATCTTTTTGAATAGCTCATAATTTCAAAAGTAGTTTCTATTCTATTCCCATCTTCATCCATGGCCATCAAAAGGTGTCTTCCTATGCCTGGATTCATTATCATTTGATGGTAAATGCGTGTTTTACCAATAAATTCCCCATCTATATGCCAGTAAACTGTTTTTTCCGGACGTCGGTGTGCGAGTTGAAATACCGTTTTTGATTCAGTACCATCCAAATTCTTAGGAATTTTTATTTGTGTAAACTCCCTTGGGTAAATCCATTCCATGGTTTCATTTTCATCAAAGGGAGTATTATTCTGAAGGCATAATGGGTGCCAGTTTGGTAGTGGATGATAATCGGGATTATTTTTCCGGAAATAGAAGGCCTCCAAAGGAGGTAAAACTAATCGGTTTTCAGGTTTTCCAGGTTCATTTTCCAGGCAATTAACATGCACTAGATATTGTTGATCGCTGGTTAAATAAACCTTTTTATGAAAGGGACAAACCTCACTTGTTTTAATGGTTTTAGGAGCAAGTATAGTTTCTTGTGGGCAAAAAGGGCCCGCTAACCAACCGGAGGATTTACATATATCTACCGAATGTAAATGGGCATTGGGTACGGGGAAAAGTTTGCCTTTTTCAGGTAACTCGTTAAACAGTGAAAAAAGCAAAGGTGCAGCGACTTTTATCCCTGTAAGGCCAGGTTTTCCTTCTCCGCTCGCATTTCCAACCCAAACGCCTACACAATAGGAGGTAGAAGTACCGATGGCCCAGGCATCGCGAAAACCAAAACTGGTACCAGTTTTCCAGGCAATAGGCTGATTACCGGAGAATTGCTGCCAGTTTCCATCTTCATCTGGTCGCTTTAAGGCAATCATGGCCTGCCAGGTGCTATATATGGCACCAGGTTGAATGACGGGAGCTTGTCGTTCTGTCAAAGCCATTGCTTTATTTTTAGTATTTACATACCATGGCGAATGCCAGTTATAGTATTTTTCCGTTTCATTTCCAGGGGTGTAAAACAGAAGAGATCGGGCCATAGAACTGTAAATGCCACATAGATCCCATAAATTAACTTCTGCCCCACCCAAAATCAAAGACAAGCCATAATGGTCGGCGGAAAATGGTAAGGAATGAATCCCCATTTTTTTTAATTGGTTATGGAATCGCCTGACATCGTATTTTTTAAGTAACTGTACGAAAGGGATATTTAAAGATCTTATCAGTGCCTGATCTGCTGCTACTAATCCACTATAAGATTGATCAAAATTCGCTGGTCTGTAGCCACGATAACTCAAAGGAACATCGCTTAACCAGGAGGTTGGTAGAATGAGACCTTCCTGAAGGCTTAAAGCATAAAGAAAGGGTTTCAAAATGCTTCCACTGCTTCTATTGGCCATAATTAAATCGACCTGCCTGCCATGACTCGATGCTTCATTTGGTGAATTTCCAAGATAGGCAAGGACTTTTCCACTGGAAACCTCAAGAACCAGAATAGCGGCATTTTCAATACCGTTAGCTGACAATTGATGTTGATATTGCTGAAGTCGTTCCTGCATTCTCTCTTGGATATTAACATCAAGCGTAGTCGGTACAATGCCACCACTATGTAGAGGAAATGTCCTGCTCAACAAATGATTAGCTAATTGGGGAAGAGGAAAAACTTCTTCAGGTAAAGGTTCTTCTCTGGCTAATTGCCATTTTTCATGGTCTAAAATTTTCTTTTTATAAAGGTTATCGAGTAATCTGTCTCTTTTTTCCTTCAGCTTATCTCTATTTTTTCCTGGATGAATTAAACCAGGACTATTGGGTAAAACAGCTAATAAACAAGCTTCTGACCAGGTGATTTGTGAAATGTTTTTACCAAAATATCGCCAGGCAGCTGCATCAATGCCCACTACATTGCCACCAAAAGGAGCATGATCGGCATACCAGTTTAAAATTTCTTTTTTAGAATAGGTTATTTCTAAGACAGAAGCTAACACCAATTCTTTTATTTTTTGCCAGTAAGTTCTTGGTGGATTATCCAGCGACATGCGGATAACCTGCATGCTTAAGGTGCTTCCACCGCGTTTACGGCGGGGGTTGCCCGCGTTGTATTTAAATGCGGAAGCGAGCGCAAAAAGGTCAACACCCCGGTGGTAATAAAATCTTTTATCTTCATATTCAACCAAGGCCACGGTGTACTTTTCTGCTGCCTGACTTGAAGATGGAAACCGCCACTGCCCGTCTTTTGCAATTCTTGCACTGAGAAGTTGTCCGTTTTTATCGGTTAAAACAGCGGCATAAGGAACCTTAAACAAGGGTCTGGGAAGAGATAGATAAATAAAAAATAGCACAGTCCATCCCAATAAAATAAGTAATATTGGGGTGATTTGCACCTGTTTCTCAGGAAAAGAAAGGGGGAATTTTCGTAGAACCACAGAGGTAAAGTAATAAAATTTTTCTAATATTATAAAAAATATTGCATTATATAAATTATTTAGATTATTTTTGTGTTTGGGTTTTTAAAAGTGAAGACCCCATGAAAAGTTGGTATTTTTTTTGCCTTTATCTTCGGAGTGTTTTTAACCTAATGTTCTTGCCATTCTCATTTGTTAATTGGCCTGTGTTTTACCTTCTTTTCTTGTTATTTTTTTTATTTAATATTAATTTTTTTAAAGATGAACATTTTTGTTGCAAAACTGAATTTTGACACTCAGAGCGAAGACGTGCAGCGGGCATTTGAAGCGTTTGGTGCAGTAGATTCTGCTAAAGTTATCATGGATCGCGAAACTGGCCGCTCAAGAGGCTTTGCTTTCGTTGAAATGGCTAATGATGACGAAGCACAATCTGCGATTGATGCGCTAAACGAAACAGAGTTAGATGGTAGTACAATTGTAGTTAAAAAAGCTGAACCACGTCCACAAAAGCCAAGAGGTTTTGGTGGTGGAGACCGTGGAGGTTTTGGCGGTGGAGACCGTGGAGGTTTTAACCGTGGCGGCGGAGGCGGCGGTGGAGATCGCGGTGGTTTTAGCCGTGGTGGAGATCGTGGAGACCGTGGTGGTTTCAGCCGTGATCGTAACGACAGATTTGGAAGTTCAGGATTTGAAAGCGATTACAGTCGCCGTTAATTCCTTCCTTTATAAAAAAGGCGGTCATTTCAAAAATGACCGCCTTTTTTTGTGCCTTTTATTATTATCCTTTAGCAGATAAATAGCGTCTGTTAACTTCCTCCCAGTTTATAATCGTAAAAAATGACTGAATATAATCGGGTCTTCTGTTTTGGTAATTCAGGTAATACGCATGCTCCCATACATCGAGACCTAATACAGGTGTACCTTTTTGGTCAGCTATATCCATGAGAGGATTATCCTGATTAGGTGTAGAAGAAACAAACAATTTTCCTTCACTATCAACACTTAACCAAGCCCAGCCAGATCCAAAACGGGTAGCAGCAGCTTGAGAAAAAGCTGTTTTAAAGGCCTCCATTCCGCCAAGTTCCGTTTCGATCGCTTGAAGAACAGGAAGACTCTGGTCTGCATTGGAAGAGGAAGACAAAATAGTCCAGAATAAATTGTGATTATAGAATCCACCACCATTATTTCTGATTGCCGGCGAGAATGTTGAAATACTATGTAATATTCCTTCTATGTCTAAACCTGTAGCCGCCGCATTTCCCTCTAAAGCTGCGTTCAGATTATTTGTGTAAGCGGCATGGTGTTTGCTATGATGAATTTCCATCGTTCGCGCATCTATGACGGGTTCTAATGCTGCATAAGCATAAGGTAGTTCTGGTAATGTAAAAGCCATTATTTGAAATTTTAGTGATAAAATTATAGATTAAATATAAACTAAAAAACCTTATTAACGGATAATTGGTTCAAACAATGACAATCATTATTTGGAAAAATGGAACATTCATTTAATTTTGCCCAAAATTAATTTTAAATACGAAAGCCATGGCATTCAGACAAGAAAAGGATAGTATCGGTTATGTTGACGTACCCGCGGAAAGGTATTGGGGAGCTCAAACTCAACGCTCTTTCGAAAATTTTAAAATTGGCGGTCATCTTATGCCCATTGAAATTATTCGGGCATTTGCCATTTTGAAAAAGGCCGCTGCGCTGACAAACAACGAGGCAGGTATTCTTGATGCTGAAAAAACAAACTTGATTTGCCGTGTTTGTGATGAAATAAGCGAAGGTTTGCTCGACGATGAGTTCCCTTTAGTTGTTTGGCAAACAGGTTCTGGTACCCAGTCTAACATGAATCTTAATGAAGTTATCGCTAATAGAGCCCACGTATTAACAGGGGGAGGATTAACAGATGCCAAAAAAATATTGCATCCCAATGATGATGTGAATAAGTCTCAGTCTTCCAACGACACCTTTCCTACCGCTATGTCCATTGCTGCTTATTCCTATTTAGTAAAGCATACTATACCAGCAATCAAGCAGTTGCAAAATACATTAGATAAAAAAGCGAAGGAATTTGCCGATATCGTGAAGACGGGAAGAACGCATTGTATGGATGCAACGCCGCTAACGCTGGGTCAGGCTTTCTCTGGATTTGTTTCTCAACTTGACCATGCGGTCAGATCTATCTCCTATACTTTACCCCATGTTGCTGAACTGGCTCTGGGAGGAACGGCGGTCGGAACAGGACTAAATACCCCTCCGGGTTATTCTGAAAATGTGGCTAAGCATATTGCCGTTTTGAGTGGTTTACCATTTATTACAGCGGAAAATAAATTTGAATCTCTGGCTTGTCACGACGGTATTGTGGCCGCTCATGGGGCTTTGAAAACCGCGGCAGTGGCTTTAATGAAAATTGGAAATGATATTAGATTGCTTTCCAGTGGACCGCGATCAGGTATCGGGGAAATCATTATTCCAGCTAATGAACCTGGTTCGTCGATTATGCCGGGTAAAGTGAATCCGACGCAATCAGAGGCACTAACTATGGCAATGGCACAGGTTATGGGTAATGATGTGGCCATAAATATCGGTGGTATGAATGGTCATTTTGAGCTTAATGTTTTTAAACCCTTAATCATTTTTAATTTTCTTAACTCTGCCCGTCTTATTGCGGATGCTTGTTTGAGTTTCGATGAACATTGCGCTATAGGCATTGAAGCTAATCATGCCCGTATTAAAATGCATCTAGATAATTCCCTAATGTTAGTTACCGCACTCAATACTAAAATAGGGTATGATAATGCCGCAGCGATAGCAAAAAAAGCTTACAACGAAAATACGACCCTGAAAGAAGCCGCGGTGAGTCTCGGACTTTTAACGCCCGATGAATTTGACGCCTGGGTGAAACCAGAGGATATGATTAGTGGAATGTAAAAGTATATTTACTTTAACAAACATTTAACCTTTTAGTAACAGGCTGAATACTATTTATTTAAAAAAATATTCAGCCTGTTTTTTTTTACTTTTGTTTGCCACCTATTGCAGATTATCCATTCTCTTCGGATATTGCATTGCATTCGATGTATAATCCCTTGAACAAAAAACTACAACCATGATTATTTTCTCAGTATTAGTTTTAATTTTATTCGTTTTTCGTACTGAAATTTTCGGGTCAACTAAAGTAAGTCATTTCTAATTATTGGCTAACGGCGTCGAACAATTCTTTCGTTTGTTCCATGGTAAGTTCACTGCCCAGTGCGGTTGAAATTACATAAAGCTGCGATCCTTGTACAATGACGTATCGAAAATGGTAAGTGGGTTTATCTCTGGGCACTAGTTCATAGATGAACCCATTCTCATTTTCCTCCATAATTCTGGTGAAATATACATTGTTTCTGACATCTTCAATTTGAAGATATTTATTCCATGCCAAATCTTCAGATTCCGAGGGTAAATTTTGGACAATTAACTCAAACCACGATTTTTCATCTTTGCCTTTAACAATGACTTCAGTAATATTTCCGACAATTCGACGGGTAATATCCACATCTTTTGGTATGTTTACATACAAAGGAATTCCATAGCTTAATAAACTTGTACTTCCTTTTTTGTGGGGCGCTTTGGCATTACTGCAATTTTGCAGAAGTCCGAGAGAAGCGATAAGGATTAAATAAAAATTAATCTTCATGTTTTGTAATTTTGAACGTTGGAAACAAAAATAGCTATTTGGCTCGAAAATACAGGATTCTTCATTAATTCTAACAAAGGGCAGTAAAAAACATGATAAAGAAACTCCTCATTCAAAATTATGCGCTTATTGAAGCATTGGAATTGGAATTCCCCTCCGGCTTGACAATCATTACGGGTGAAACTGGTGCGGGAAAATCTATTCTCTTAGGTGCATTGGGACTAATTATGGGTAATAGAGCAGATTCACGTTCATTATTTGATGAAAATAAAAAATGTGTCGTTGAAGCTTATTTTTCTATAGAAAAATACGGCTTAGCCTCATTTTTTGAAAATAATGAAATTGATTATGAAGATGATCTGATTATTCGAAGGGAATTGACCCCCGCAGGAAAATCCCGTTCTTTTATTAATGATACGCCGGTGAATTTAAAAACACTCCAGGATTTGAGTGCGGAGCTTATAGATTTACATCAACAATTCGATACCAGCGATATACACGACCAGAATTTTCAACTAAAAATGGTTGATGCTTTGGCTGATAATGCGCATTTACTTACAAAATATAGAAAGGAATTCAGAGAATATGCCGCACTGAAAAAGCAAAGAGACGAAATTATTAACATGAGTCAGGCTTCTCAGCGCGAAATTGAATTCCTTAATTTTCAATGGGATGAGTTAGATAAAGCTAATCTGCAATTGGGAGAAGAAGATTCCCTTGAAGAGGAGTTGACCCGGCTTACCCATGCGGAAGATATAAAAAGGATTTTAGGGGCGACTTTTAGCCAATTAGAGGAAAGCGAAACCTCTATTTTAACGCAATTATCTGATATTGCTCAGTCTCTGAGTCAGGTAAGAAGATTCGATGATGTGGTGGGGCGACTGTACGAAAGACTGGTCACTTCCCAGATAGAACTGCGCGAATTAAGCAGGGATATTGAAAATAGGTATGATGCTATAGAATATGATCCAGATCGTTTGAAAACAGTTCAGGAAAGACTGGATATGTTGAATCGCCTCCTGAATAAACATCAGGTCGCAAATGTTGGTGAATTAATTAAGTTTAGAGCGCAATTGGCGTCGAGGTTAGAAAGTTTTGCAAACAGGAACATGGATATTGCTGCCATTGAAGCTCGTATTTCCGATTTACAAAATCAATTAGAACAAGTGGCCAGTGTTTTAAATGAAAGGAGAATTGCGGTAATTCCTACCTTTGAGGAAAAAATTCATCAGAGATTGTCTCTTCTGGCTTTGGAAAATGCAAGATTAGAGGTTCACTGTCAATCGGTGGAAGATCTTGGGCCAAATGGTAAGGATTCTGTATTCTTCCTGTTCGCAGCAAACAGGGGCAGTAGAATGTTGCCCATTAAAGATGTTGCCTCCGGTGGTGAACTTTCGCGCTTAGCCTTAGTAATAAAATCGTTGGTTGCCAGTGCCATACCTTTACCTACTTTGATATTTGATGAAATTGATGCAGGTATTTCCGGAGATGTCGCCCTTAAAATGGGAAATATCCTTAGAACTTTGAGCAATGAACATCAAGTTATAACCATTACGCATTCCCCGCAAGTGGCAGCGAAGGCCGATACCCATTATTTTGTTTACAAAGAGGAAATGCCGGAAAGAACCCTTACCTGTGTGAAATCATTAGATAAAGAGGGTAGAATATTTAGTATCGCGGCTATGTTAAGCCAAAATCCACCCAGTGCTTTTGCTATTGAAAATGCAAAAGAGCTGTTAGGTCTATAAATTAGCGGGGAAATTGTATTTTTGTGGCAATTTAAAATTAATAAAATGGCAAATAATTTACTTGAAGGGAAAAGAGGGGTAATCTTTGGCGCCCTCGATGAAAAATCAATAGCTTGGAAAATAGCTGAACGGTGCGCAGAACAAGGTGCCAAGCTTACTTTGACTAATGCTCCTGTGGCTTTAAGGTTTGGTGAACTCGATAAACTTGCTGAGAAATTAAACGCTACCATTATTCCTGCCGACGCAACAAGTGAGGAGGATCTGGAAAATTTGTTCGTAAAGTCTCAGGAAATCTTAGGAGGTAAACTAGATTTTGTTCTCCATTCTATTGGTATGTCTTTAAATGTTCGTAAAAAACGAGATTATACCGATTTGAACTATGACTATATGCTCAAAACGTTTGATATCTCCGCAATCTCTTTTCACAAAATGATGCAGACTCTCTGGAAATTGGATGCTATGGCGGAAGGAGGCTCTATCCTGGCGCTTACCTATATTGCCGCTCAACGTGTTTTTCCAGATTATAACGAAATGGCTGAAAGTAAGTCTTTACTGGAATCTTTCGCGCGTAGTTTTGGTTATCATTGGGCGGTAAAAAATAAGGTGAGAGTGAATACCGTTTCTCAATCTCCAACAATGACAACGGCTGGTTCTGGTGTAAAAGGATTTGATGTTTTCTTTGATTATGCCGATAAAATGTCTCCCCTTGGAAATGCCTCCGCTGAGTCTTGCGCCGATTATTGTGTTTGTCTTTTCTCCGATTTTACACGTATGGTGACCATGCAAAATTTATATAACGATGGTGGCTTTTCTAACATGGGCATGAATCCGGCTTTATTGGATCTCTAAATGCAAAAATGGTTTTTTAGGCTTCTTCCTTTGGCTATCTTACTGATAGCCAAAGGTGAATTACTCTCCCAGCGACCTAACTTCAGTAATTCAGGGAGTGGAGGTGGTTCTTCTATGGGGCGTTCCGGCGGAACAGGGGGGAATCAAAGGGACATTGAACCCGATACTTTTCCTATGTTCTTTCATTTCCCGGGGGATAAAAATAAAGTGTATCCTTTTTTAGATAGTAGTTTAACCAACAATTTTCATCAGCACGATCCGGCCAGAAAACCGTCTTTAGAATATTTTAATTTAGGTTTTCCAGGCTCTCCCGCTTATCCAATATATTATAAACCCGCTCAAAGAAAGGGCTTCGATCTTGGTTTACACGCTTTTGATCTCTATTTGTTAACAGCAGACAAAGTGCCGGCTTATTCGTTGAAGCGTGCTTTTACCCAAACTTCTTTTTATCAGACGGGGGAGCAAAATGATGGTTTTTTTGGTATTCAGTTTAGTAGAAATTTCGCACAGGGGATAAATTTCTCTATCGATTATAATAGGTTGAATCAAATTGGGAATGCCTCTCATTTTAGTAATCAGAAAAGTCGTACTTCCTCCCTGGGTATAAATTTTTGGATTAAGCCAGAGAAAGGTAGGTATGAAAGTTACCTCATCATGGCTCAAAATGGAATTTTACAAAGGGAAAATGGAGGTATTATTGCCTTACCTGACCCCGGTGCCGATTTTTTTTCGTTGAGCCTTGCTACCGTTCAATTGAAAAATGGAGCATCCGAAATGAAACAGCAAGAGTTTAGTATCAGACAATTTTTCACTATTCTACCTCGAAAACCTACTCCCGTTCCTGTCGATTCTGTCCAGGTAAACAGAGTAACTGATTCCTTATCTCTTCGTCCAAGGCCTATTCCTCCCGTGAAACCTGACACCCTGACAGGTGGGTATTTAAAATTGGCACACAGATTGGGTTGGAAAAATAGTTTTTATCTGTTTTATGACGACGCCTTGACGGAAAATAACATTAATAATTATTATAAATCATTTACTACAGATCCAAGGGGATTGAGAAATAGAATTCAAGCTAACACTCTGGATAATTCACTATATATTCAAACACAAATTGGAAAAAAATGGATTATTGATGTCGAGGCAGGACTTTCCCAGCAATTACATTTTTTAAAACTTGAACCAGGTGATTCTACCGTTCATAATCTTTCCCTTGACGGATCGGCTTCGCTTAAATATAGCGAACGATTATCGTTAAGTGGAAAAGCTAATTTTCAAATTCTTGATAATAGGGGAGATTATTTTATTTCAGGAGATATGAAATTAGGATTAGGAAAATTTGGTAACATACACCTGACCGCATTTAATCAATTAGCCAGTCCTGATTTAATGCAAAGACAATTTTTCGTATCCCAACGCCAAATATGGGAGAATGATTTTAAAAGGTCTTTAACTACTCAAATTGGTGGCGAGATGGATATAAGCCGATTAAAAAGTAACATAGGTTTGACTTTAAGCATCATTGATAATGCAATATATTATAATGTGGATGGAAAACCAGCACAAGTCGATGCACCCATTTCCATTCTACAGTCTAGTTATAAGCAACAAATTCAATTTGGAAAATTTAGTTGGGAAGGGATTTTTGTTTTTCAAATAACAAATCGTGAGGACGTTCTTTCTTTACCTCGGTTATGGACACGCCATACATTGAGTTTGAATACCCGTTTATTCAAGGTATTAGAAACAAGAATGGGCATTGAATTTCGTTATTTCACGCCATTTTCAACCTATACCTACTTTCCACTAACTGCTCAATTTCAAATAAACGGAGGTAATCCCGATGCTCCGTATCCATTATTAGACGCATTTGCAAGCTTCAAAATTACAAAATTTAGAATTTTCTTGAAATTCGAGGACATCTCCGCTGCATTCTTGCAAACCAGATATTCTCAGGTCTATCGGTACTATTTACCGACAGGAGGACTTCGTTTTGGATTTAAATGGCGGTTTTTACAATAGGACCATTAATGTTTTGGTTGTAATATCCACGAAATGGCAAAAGTTCCCGCGGCCAGTAAAACAGCCATGGGTGTACCCGGTTTGACAAGCATAAGCAAGGTACCAAGAAATAACAAGGCAAAAACCTGATAAAAATGAGCGCCAATGATAGAGGGAAGTGTGACTGCTGGTAAGCTAAACGGTCCGTTTTTATCCATTATTTTGTTTAGTGATTTATTTAACCGGAAAATAATAACGGGTATAATTAGCAGGGTAGTGATTATTGATATGTCGAGCCATCCTAAAAACCAGCCCCAACCTTCGTTGATTAACCCTACACCGGAAATACTTAATAATAGGGCGCCGATAGGTACGAGCCATTGAGAAATAATAGCAATTAGCCAGGGTGTTTTTCTTTCTTCCAATGGTTTTTTAATGGCTGCTTTCGCCATAATTAAGGAAAGTATGGCACCTCCCCAAAGGAAAAGAGTTCCTACAATGTGTAATCCGTAAATTTTGTCGTGAAGGGTCATTTTTTTAATATTTAATGCAAAATACAACTAGATTTTGGCAAGAAAAAATCAAAGTTTTTTAATATTTTTTCCAGGCTATGTAAGCCGCAAATAAAGCTAATATTCCCAGGCCATTAAAAGCGACAGAAAGAGAGAAAACTTCTCCAACCATGCCTATTACCGCCGGTCCTATCAAAAAACCAATAACACCCGAAGTGGCAATGCCAGAAATACCTATCGTCGGATTATCAGGATTTTGCATGGCCGATAAAACAAATAATAAGGGTATGATAATAGAAAAACCTATACCTGTCAGGGAAAAACCAGAAATTATACCTAGGGTAAAGGGTAGATTTGCTGCAACCAAAAGACCCACAGCACCGATTAAAATACCATATCGAACCAGTATAATAGGCTGGCAGTATTTTCGAATGTAATCACCTAAAAATCTCCCGCTTGCCATAGATATTGAAAATCCGGCATAGCCGAGCGTACTTAACATAACAGACACCTTCATTTCGTCCCTCAGGTATAATGTGCTCCAATCAGTTACTGCCCCTTCACAGACCATAACAATGAGTCCGATGACCATCAATTTTATAAGCCAGGGTTCAGGTAGATTGAATTTTTTACGAGCTTCCCGTTTTTGTAACGGTTGAAGTACTGCAAAATATCGATAAGCAAAAGCTACATAAATAGCCATAAAAATACCAATGACGGGTAGATGGATAGTTAAAGGTACTTGAGCAGTAGCAAAAACACCGGAGCTAATGATTCCCAGGAAGCCTCCCAAACTGTACATTCCATGACAGGTGGCTAATATAGGCGTATTCAGTTTAGTTTCCATTTGACTGGCGGCGGCATTGATAGAAACATTTAACCAACTATTTGCAGCACCCATAAAAAATAGAACACTGGTAAGCATCCATTGATTCTTTGCAAAAGGTATCAACAGGATACCCAGGCTTAAAAGCCAGCAACTAACACTAATAACCAAAGAGGGTTTCCATTTTTCACAAATGGTTGATGCCATTTGAGCACCTAAAAAAGCGCCCGAAGCCATGCCAAAAAAACACAGGCCAATATCACTTTCCGATAAATGTAGTAAATGCTTTGTTTCGGGGATTCGTCCTATCCAATGCCCGAAACCAAAGCTTAACATAGAGAAACCTATGGTAATGGGAAATAATACAGGATGATCCTTGCGGTGACGCCAAATAACAAACATTTTTGCGCAAAATTAATCTTTCTCCCTTTAATTTCAAGAATATTTATGGTATCAAATGAGTAAACTATTGGGCTGGTTGAGTCGTTTTTAAAAGGATGAAACCACAATTAGAGAAAATAAATCCAGGTTTTGGACATTCGTTTACCCTGAGATCTTTTATTCAGTCACCAGAGAAGGAGGGGCCACATTGGCATTTTCACCCTGAATTTGAAATAGTTTATATAAGTAACGGAAAGGGGAAAAGACATATCGCTAACCACATTTCCTATTATACAGAGGGAGACCTTATTTTTCTGGGACCGAATTTACCCCATTTTGGATTCACTGAGGAGATGGCTCAAGGTGAAATTGAAATCGTTGTTCAAATGGAAGAAGGATTTCTCGGACCTGACTTTTTTTCAATACCTGAAATGACCTTGATAAACCAGCTTTTCGAAAGATCGAAAAAGGGCATCATTTTTCGCGGCGAAACAAAGAAAATAGTGGGGGAATTACTCATTTCCCTGCTAGAGTTGGATCATTTTAATAAATTATTGGGATTATTAAAGGTTTTACAAATGATGGCCGTTTCCGATGAATATGAATTACTTCAGGTTGAAGGTTTTTCCCTTGAAGTGAATGCTCAGCATCTCACCAGAATGGAAGCCATTTATCGTTATGTGGACCAGAATATCGGTGACGAAATACATTTAGAAATCGCCGCAGAAAAGGTAAATCTGTCAGTGCCAGCTTTTTGTAGGTATTTTAAAAAATTAACAGGAAAAACCTTTTCACATTTTGTAAATGAAGTTCGTATCGCCCAGGCGGCAAGTTTGCTAAAAGAAGAGCATTTATCTATTTCAGATGTATGTTTTGCTTGTGGATTCAATAATTTGTCTTATTTTAACAAACAATTTAGAGAAATCACCGGCCTTCCCCCTAAAGCCTACAGAGCATCTAATAAAAAGTTAATATCTGATCAATAGAAATGGCAACACCCTCATCCCGTTCTGCATTTTTTGCCTATGCTACTTGTTTTTTACTCGGGTATAGTCTGTTTTTTTCTTGTGTAAAAACAGAGGTTAAAAATAATCTTTGCCAATCATGGCAGTATAATTTATCGGCAACGAGAGTAGAACTTGAAAATAGAAAGGCTTCTGTCAAAACACAGGAGTTAATGGAAACGTGGATGCTCGAGAAGCAGTTTACAGAATTGAAATTTTCCAAAGATGGAACTTTTCAGATGAAATGGAAGGATTTGTTGACCACAGGAACCTGGAAATTTAAAAAAAGAGGGAAAGAAATTCAAATAGTTATTGATGAACAGAAGCAATTATTAACCATTGATTTGATAACACAGGATAGCTTGATAATAACGCCAATTACCGAAGAATTTGAATTTACCCGTGTTTTATTGATTAAGAACTCATAAGGATTTTCTTAAAATCAATTTCATCCTCAATAGTTTTTTCTGTTTGAAGCCAAGGATTCAACACTTTATAATCTACTTCATTGTATTCATATATACTCCAATCGTTATACATATATTCCAGAGCGGTTAAGCTTTCTACCCAATCTCCAGAGTTCATATAGGTTATTTCACCAGAGGAGGTTTGTACTTTCTTTAACTGAGCTTTGTGTATATGTCCGCAAACAACATATTGACAACCTTGTTTTGCCGCTACATCGATGGCTGTTTGCTCAAAATCATCTACAAATTTCACTGCTTTCTTAACACTCTCTTTTATCTTCTTCGCGAATGAAAGAGGGTTTAAACCCAATGATATTCTTAATCTGTTAATAAATCTGTTTAAAACGATGAGCCAATCGTAACTTTTACCGCCCATTTTAGCTAAAAATGGCGAAAGGTTAATAGAAAAATCAAAAACGTCGCCATGAAAAATTAGGTATTTTTCTCCTTTTATTTCTAGTTCCAATTTATCTCTTAGGTGAATATTTCCATTGTTAAAATCGCTGTAATGTCTCAGGGCGTCGTCATGATTACCAGTCAGGTAGTAGATTTCCGTACCCTTTGATGACATTTTAAGTAATTTTTGTATTATTTTTAGGTGATCAGTAGGGAACCAATTTTTTTTAAATTGCCAGATATCTATAAAATCTCCATTTAAAATAAGGGTTTTGGGTTTAATACTACCCAGATAATTTAATAATTCTTTAGCATGGCAACCATAAGTGCCAAGATGAACATCGGAAATGATGGCGATATCTAGTTCTCTTTTCATTCATATATAATTTATACAAATTTGATTATTTATTGTTAATCTAATGTAAATAGTATATTATGAAAAGATTAAAAAGATAGCTTCACATTGAGGTTTGGGGTTATTCCTAACATTTGTAATTCGGTACCTACCACTAATTCTTTGGAAGTTGGTGCTGATTTAAGGTGATACGGTAAATGGAATATAAATTGTCTGTATTTTACATTTTTCCTATTAAATATATTAAATATGGAACCTTCAATGGTTAAATTCGAAGTTTGTCCTAACTTAAAATGTACACTTGCCCCTATATCGAAACGCTGATAATCGTCTAAATAACTTAATCTATCCAATGGATTAACAACATCACGTCGGTTGTTAGGCATATTTGACATGGGGTTGCCTGGATTTGGCTTAGGATTATTTTTCGTTTTGTCATTATCCTCCAATATTTTGGATAGGTCGGTGTAGGGCTTTCCGCTGGCAAAGTTATAAGTAGCAAAAAAATCAAATCTGCCAATTTGCAGATTACCATTTATTTTCAGTTGATGTCTTCTATCGTTTGATGACGGGAATGGGATGCCATTTCCAATTTCCTTAAATTGGTTTGTTGATTTACTCAAAGTATAGGCAACCATTCCTGTAAAGTATTTTCCTGTATGTTGAATGAAAAAATCCATTCCTTTTGTTTGTCCTTTTCCATCATATAGGATAAAACTTGGTGGTCGCTGTGTACTGTCCGGATTATTCACATTGTTAACAGCTAAGGCTTGCTCCAATACACCCTGGCTATTTTTCTGGTAAAATTCAACATCAAGTTCCCAATTCTTCCATTTTGCGTTAGCACCAATCATTGAATTATTGCTGCTTAATACGGGAAATTGTTGATTACTTAAAACCCAATAACCATAATTTCTGCCATACCGATCTTCATGATTTAGCTGCCTCAAAAATTGATAATACTTTCCAAATGAACCTTTTATAGAAAAAGGAGTATTTGATTTATGATAATTAACATCGATACTTGGCGAAAAATAGAAGTTCTTTTCATAAAAATTTAATCTGCCTCCAATATTAAAAGTCCAGTCGTTCGTATGTTGGTTTAACTCAACAAATGCTGCGGATTGCAACGCTTCATTTTGACCAGTTAAGGGTTTAACTCTGTCTTGTTTAATATCGTAATTAACTTGATTATTAGTCGTTTGAAACCCATAAATCCAGGATTGTTCCTTAGAAACAGTATATCTGCTAATCCATTTTAAATCCTGGCCGGCCACTTTATTAAAATGGGTATTTTCAAAATTAAAAATCTTATCTACTTTTCTATCCTCTACAAATTTAAAATCATTGATTATAGTGGCATTATTTTGAAATTCAGTGATGGAAACATGAAGGGTATGTTGCCAGTTTTCAGTTGGATTAAAATTCCATAAAAGAGAAGAACCCATATTGTTCCAGTCTGCTATTTCCTTAAAATACTCCTTACGATAGTAGTATGATTTCCCAACTTCCGTTTTTATGGATTTATTATAGGAATAGTCCATCTCGTCATAGCCATAAAAAAAGGCTACCTGTACCTTTTGCTTGTCACTTATTTCCCAATTCCATTTACCCTGAAGGTCATGGAATTTAAAATTTGGATTATAGGCAGCTATTTCCTTGGTTACTGTTTCTTTTGGATCAAGAGGTTTTACAACGGGCGTAACAATTTGTTCCTGAAGTGCTCCAAATAATTTCGAATCACCAAGATTTCCGTAAGTGGTTCTTCCTGATACTAAAATAGTTTGTTTAGGAGCAATCTTCCCTTGAAGTACTGCTTGAGAAGTCAGTAAATTACTACTTATTTTTCCTGAAAAATTAATATTCTCTGAAGGAGACAGCGTATTCATCTCTATAATCGATGCAGTTTTCCCCCCATAAGACACAGGTAAGGCATTTTTAAATAATTTCACCTCTTTGATGGCATCAGAATTTACCAGACTAAACATGCCTGAAAAGTGGGTCACGTTATATAGCGTTATACCATCAAGAATGAGGAGATTCTCATCGCCATTTGAACCTCTTACCTTTAAGTCGGCAGACAAATCATCAGTTGATGAAATACCGGGTAATTGTTGAAGGCTTCGAAGTATATCATTTCCGGCAGCAAAAGAGGGCATTTTGCCCCAGAAGCTGGGATTTAAATGAGAATAAATGCCCCCTGATTTATTTGTTAAGTCCGGAATTTTCGCACTGATTTCTATGAGTGGTAATGCACTTAATTTTGGAACTAATCTTAAATTGACATCCTCTTTATTTGAGGAAAATGTCAATATTTTAGTTTCATACCCAAGATATCTGAAAGTAACGGGACTGTATATTCTGACATTCAGGTAGAACAAGCCGTTTTCATCTGAGGAAAAACCCTCTCCATTTTCTCCAACAACATCGCCAAACGGCAGTATTTCACCGGTCCAGGCATCTATTAATTTACCCTTTATTTTAACGGTAGTTAGCTCAATAGGCGTCTCTACTTTTGTTACAGTTCTTTTTCTTAGAAGAATTTGACCATCCAATGCCTGAAAATATTCTAAGGGAAGGGAGGCGCTTATTAATTGGAGGGCACTATGAATATTTTCAGTAGCCAAAATTCTTTTATTCAGGCTGAGCGTTTTTATTATTTCGGGGTCATATCCAAATCTTATATTGAACCTAACCTCAAGTAGGGGTAAAACCTTGGTGAGTAAAATTTCGGGAATATTGGATTGCGCTTTTACGAAAGAACTGGCATTACCAAAAAGGAGGAATAAAATGGTAAACACCCATGGGTTATGGGGATTAAATTTATTCAACCACTGATTTTTGTACAATATATTTCCCATCCTTTTTTTCAGCTTTCAAGTTTAGCGGCCATAATATATTAAAAAGGGCAGATGCTATGTTTTTATTGTCAAAAGAAGTGGTGATAACCCTTTTTTCCTCTGATTCAGGCAAATGAATAACCGCATCATATTGTCTTGATAATTCCGCAAGAACCTCTTTCAATGAGGTATTTTGAAAATAGAACAAACCATTACGCCATTGTAAACCCTCATTTATATCAGTTAGTTGAGCATCTTGCAATATTTCACCTGGAAGTTTAGCCGTTTTTTCACCTTTGATAAGATAAACGGCTTTAAATTGATCACTAACTTTCACCTTTCCAGTATAGCAAAATACCAATAATTTTTCATCTCTGCTTCGGACATTGAAGGTAGTTCCCAGGACAGTTATGGTTCCTTCCGTGGTAACCACAGAAAACGTTTTGCCTTTTGATACTTTAAAAAAGGCCTCACCTGTTAATTTGACTTTACGATGGGTATTAAATCTATTCCCACTATAAACAACCTTAGTTCCGGCGTTTAATATTACCTGAGAATTATCTGGTAGAGTTACCGTAGCTATTTCAGCATTATCTGTTTTAAAGGTTTCAACCTGAGGTAAAAGACCAATAACCAAAAATATAAGGACAGCAGCAGCTGAAGTGGCGTATAAATAAATGGATCTGAAAGGACGTATTCTTCCTTTTTCAGTGGTCGCATTATCTATTTTATTCCAGATTCCATCGAGGTAGGCCTTTTCAACGGGTAAATCATTTGAGCTGAAATGCTCTATTAATTTCTTTGCGGCCGCAGTATCTTCCATAATTTGAGGATTTTGCCTTATTTTTTCTTCCCAATAATTGGCATCTTGCCAGGAATTATTTTTTACCCAGCGAATGAAAGATTCATCCTCTACAATCTCTTTAAATGAAGGTAATCGTTCTTCCATAGCTTATTGTGAAAAAAGTTCATCTAAATATTTACTTCTGTACTGAGCATTGTAAATCAGCTTACAACTCCCATTCCCACTCTGCATCAAACTTGTGCAGGTACCATCTTTATTTGTAGCGTCTAAATGTCGTCGATTCAATGCACAGTGTCCCAATTCATGAAAAATAACAAATTCCTTTTCTGTCACAGTTGCTGTTTCCCAAAATAACCTGTCGATCATCAGATGTTTTTCCCCTGAGGTTAATTGATTGCATCTACCTAAGACTCCGTCGGTTTCAATATCAATTATTTGTCCTATAATATCTTCCATATTTATGTTTTGGCCCCTTGAAGAACCTTCCCTTTTAAATGATTCAAAGAAAAAAGTTAATCTTTCGTCCACTTCAGGTGATATCAAATTTTCTTCTTTCTGACAAGAAAGAAATGAAATAAACAAGAACGGGAACAAATGAATTTTTTTCATTAAAAATATTTACACAGTTAATTATATGTTAAGAAGCAATAAAATGGAATTTTGTACTCATTCATTAAGTCTATTTTAAAAATAAAAAAATAAGTATGAAAATAGATATCATACTTTTCCTTAAAGCCTCCAAAGCGCGCGTGACCAAATTTCTTGCAGACTGGTAATTTAGTCCCATGATTTCAATAATCTGATCGTAATCCATTTCACTGTGAAACTTAAGGTACAAAATTTCTTGTTGCCGGCTACTCAATTTACTTATGGCAGCGGTTAGTTCTTTTGACCGCAGTTCAGTCTCCTCATTTTCGATCCAACTATTTTCCACGGTGAAAGAAATGTCGTTTTTGATATCGATTTCAGGATCTAAGGTTTGTGTTTTTAGGCTTTTATTGAGATCCTTAATTAGCCTTCGTCTAAAAGAAACATATAGGTATTTTCTAATGTGATCTGTTTGTCCAATCGTTTCGCGGGTTCGCCATAATTCTACAAAAAGATCCTGGAGACTATCTGCAATAAGGTCTTTATCGGAGGTGAATTTTTTTCCATATTTGGCCAGAGCATCCGCCTCATTTCGGAAAATAGATTCAAGGGCATTTTTATTTCCTAACTTTAGTTGTTGCCAAAGTTGGGTATCATCCGAAAATGTATTTGACATAATAATAGGCGTCAGAAGTAATGGTTTCAAAAGGAATAAGGTAAAATTAAAATAATTTTAATTAAAATGAGTACAAAATAAAAGGTGCTGTCTTATCTAAGTAATACAAATAATATTCCTGAACACAAAAAGTAAAATTATGTTAAAGCAAATGTTTAAATTAGGAAGTTTGGTAGCCATTTGTGGTACCCTTTTATTTACGGGTTGTGAGCAAATGGATGCTGACATTGCTTTGAGTGAAGACTTTAACCCAACAGAAAAACTTGTCTTTGGTGTGGCGGGACATGAGGGAGCGGGACCAAAAGGACATGGCGGAGGACCCAAAGGCTTTGGAAAATGTTTTGACATCGTTTTTCCAGTTACCGTTATTTATCCTGATAAAACAACCAAAGAGGTTGCCAGTAAGGAGGCCTATATGACCTTAATTAAAAGGTGGAAGGAGGCAAATCCTGAAAGTAAAGAAAGACCTACGCTAGCTTTTCCTTTTGAAGTTACCCTGGAAGATGGCAGCACGGCTACCATTGAAAATGAAGATGGATTAAAAACATTAGCGATGAGTTGCCGTCCACAAGGCGGACCAAAAGGAGGCATTTGTGGAGGTTGTTTCACTCCAGTTTTTCCTGTAACTATCTCATTCCCTGATGGTACATCTAAAGTAGCAGCATCGGCTACAGATTTTAAAGCTCAATTAGATGCATGGAGAGCGGCGAATACAAGTTCTACAGGGCATCCTCAGATTACCTTTCCTTACTCTGTAAAATTGAAATTGGACAGTAGTATCGTCGTGTTAAAAAATGCTGATGATTTGAAAGCGTTGATGGCAGCATGCAAAGAGGAAAGACCTCACAGACCTTCTTGCTTCAGTGTCGTATTTCCTGTGACGATTGTTTATCCAGGTGGTAAAGAGGAGAGTGCTACAGATCAGAAAGATTTTGTTACCAAAGTTAGAGCCTGGAGAACGGCTAATCCTACGGCAACGGGGCGTCCCGAAATGAAGTTTCCACTAACCGTGAAGTTTACAGACGGAACAACCAAAGTGGTCAGTTCAAAGGAAGATTTAAAAACTGCTGCCAGTGCATGTAAAGGTTAAATAGGTTTTTGTAAAATTAATGTGCTTTTCAGAGGCTATCTAAAAAAGATAGCCTCTTTTTCGTGTGGTACTTTAAATATTGGGATAAACGGCCTTCTCCTATTGGTTTAATTTAATATTTGTCCCTAACGCCCGGTTCTGAATCACGGATTTAAGGATTTCACGGATTTTTGGAAATCTCTGGTTCAAAAGGCTGTTGACCAAATATCTGAAGCTATCAAACGAAAGAAAAAAGGGGTTTATGTCACAAAGAGAAGGAGGTTAATTGGCATTTATTAAAAATACTTCCCTAGTAGCGATATTTTTTAGGGTCTCCATTTAAAGGATTTTTCATCTATGGCTCTCATGGTACACAAAATACCGTCTAAATGGTCATACTCATGCTGTAATAACTCAGATAAGTCGTCTGTCATATTCCATTCCTGGGTTTGCCAATTTTCATCTAAATATTTTATTGTCAAATTTTTATGTCTTTTTACTTTGACCAGAAGATTTGGAAAACTCATGCAGTCATCCCAAAGTTCAAACATTTCTTTACTCAAAAAGGTGAATTCAGGATTTATAAAAACGATTGGTTTGTCAATATTCATGTAAATCAATCGCTTCATAATACCTAATTGTGGTGCAGCAATGGCTCGTCCGAACTTATATTTTTCTCTGATTTCCTGCATTACATTGTGCAAGTCTGCTACCCAATCTTTAACTAAAGGTAATTCTGATGGCAAAACAGGTTTACAAACTTCGTAAAGTAAAGGATTGCCTAATTGTAATAAGTTTTCTAATCGTTTCATATATTTTCACAAATAAAAGTCAATTTAATAATTCTTAAAGTTCCGATAAAACTAGGTATTTTTGAAAATTAAATAATTTTAATAATAAACTATGTCAAAAATTAAGAATAGAAACGCTGGGAACGGTATTGCTCTTGGTGCTTGTTTTGGTGTAGTATTTGGAGCAGCTTATGGAACTATTTCTGGAGACATGGCAAAAGGTACAGGTTTAGGGTTGTCAATAGGTGTTTTTATCGGAGCCATTTTCGACTTTGTGAAAAATAGAAAACAAAATAAAGCTGTTTAGGTATTTTAAACCCTAATTTCCTGAAAAGTAATTAAAAGCGAAATTAAATCGCGAGTCAACGCCAAAAAAATATTATGATAACTAAAAGAAACTTTTTTTACTGCCTCATTATTCTGATAACAGGCGCAATGTATTTTCCTTTGCAAGCTCAACAAAAAAAAGGTACAACCCTTGCTAACTTTTCTGGAGAGTGGAAATCTAAAGAATCAATAAGTATGGGGGGAAATATTTATTGCGCGTATTCATTGGACGACCGGATGTCTTCTAAAACAATGAAAATAGCAAATCAAGCAAATTTTCTTACCATAGAAACAGCAAATTTGTCTACTGGATTAGCTCTGTCAACAAGCCATGAAAAACTAATCTTCGATGGCAAAGAAAGTCAAGTTAATTATGGCCCGGGAATAGAAAAGAAGTTTACCGTAAAATGGTCCGCTGATGAACAAACTATGACGGTTAACTCAATTTCCTATCAGGGTCAAGTCATTCATTACGTGACAGAAGTCTGGAAGTTGAGCAACGATGGAAAGTATATTTCTGTTCAGGCAAACGCGAAATCAAACGTTTGGGATGAAGAGCGATCTTGGAAGACCGAATTCGAAAAAACTAATTAGTGTTTAAATATATATTAGTGAGGAATGGCTGTTTTTTGGGACTTTTGTGAAAATACTTTTGCTTTACGCAAAAAGTTTTCAGCCAAAACTTTTGCTTGGATCTTCTATTAATATGCGTGGTTCCAGTTTTTGTAGTTGCATAGACATTGGTAAATATTGTCTGAACTATGATTTTTAGGATTAAAGGATTGCCATGATTTTATACCTGCTGAGGTGTTATTGTCCCAAGGTTATAAATTTTAATTACCTCTAAAGTAAATAATGAATCCTATGAAAGGAGATTTTGTTGATGTTCATATATATGCATCAAGAAATATGTCTAAGGAAAAGAATATTGATTACCAATTTTGGTTTGATAAAACTATTCAAGAAAAATTGGCTGCTTCAGTTACGATGATTGAACTTTAATCCTATAAAAGAGCCATTTAATGAATATTTTTAATAACGATTTTTATTCAGCCGGACTACACCGGATTTAACTGTTTATCAAGGGACGCTATCCCCATTTGTTGCAATAAACGTTGAAAAGTATCCATAGATAAGGATCCGTTTGCCAGTTTTTTTCGGAAAGATGATGCACCGGATTCACTGAAAATAAAATTTTGACTTCTCCATAAATTCAAGACCAATGGAATTCGTTTTAGAATGGTTAAGAGGGTAATTAAGTCAGCACAGGTAGTGTCAACGTTTTCATCCGTATTTGCCAAATCAACTAATCCAGCATAAATTTTTTCATTGGCAAGTTGCGTTAGTTCTGGTATTTCCATTATTTCAAATTTCCAATCTCTCATAATTTGAAGAATGGATTGAACCTGTTTAAGGTCCATTTCCCTGGATAATAATTGATTTTTAAATTCAATATTATAGATATGAGCAGCGGTATCTTTAAATGGGGTGGGAATGGGCATGTCAATTTCCTTCAATCCCAACATTAGGGGATAGGTTTCCTGAAACATTCCTCTAAAGGTATATTCAACAGATTTAAGACTTTGTTGATTAATCTGGTCCACAATTTTCCTTTTTTCATCACGGAAAAGATGCCAGAATGAAAATCTTTCCCCGCCACAATAGTCTTGCATAATACCTATAACTCTCCCTAAATCAGTACCTTTAATGGCGGCATCAATTTTATTTGTCATTTTTTCAAATATCTCTACAGGCATATCAAGAGAAATCTGTCCATATAGGTTATACTGACCAAGATAAAGGACCACAAAGGCAAATTCTTTTACTTTAAAGGTCGTTTGGGAAACTATGAGCGTTCTTCCGGCAGCGATGGCATGCGTACCTGATTTCCAACGATTAAAATTCAAACTTTTCATTTGATAACTGAAGAGAATCAACTCTTCAGGATAATCTTCAAAAAGAGAGGAAGCTGCATAATGCATACCCACTCTTTCTAATGAAACGGCAGCAGGAATTACATTTTTCTCATAGCTGACAGAACCATTTTCATACACATTACTTGGTATTTCTTTCAATTTTTGAAGAAATAAATCCCTGAATTGGTAAGAAGTCACTTGCTCGGCGTAATGCATGGCCCGATGGGCATATTGTAAAATCTGATCTGTTTCCAGTCCGGAAATTTCATCAAAAAACCAACCGCAACTCGTAAACATTAACAGCGTATGTCGCTGCATTTCCAGTAACCTCAATAGATTGACTTCCTCCTCAGATGTCAAAGTTCGTGTGGCATGTTTTTCAAAAAAAGATTTTATGGACGATGATTTTCTATGTAAAATCACCTCTATATAATTATTCCTGGCTGACCAGGGATCGCTCAGTAAACCCGCAGTTTCATTTTCAAAAATGGGAATTAGATTATCTCTAAGGTCATTTAAAATATCCCGGAGCGGTCTTCGCCATTTTTGATTCCAGGCATTATTTCCTCCGGTATGGCACCCACAATCATCCTGCCAACGATCCACGCCATGTACGCAACTCCAGGAACTATTTTCATGAATTTGTGCCTCAAATAGGGGAGGATTCTCCGATAAATACTGCCCGTAATTGGTAAGCGTTACGTTTTCATTGTGCATCAATGAATCAAAACAGGAAGCCAAAGCCATTTCTCCAAATTGATGGTGGTGTCCATAGCTCTCACCATCGGTGGCAATATGACTAAGTTGAGGGGAATCATTTTCGTCGAAAACATGAATCATTCTTTCGGCAAAGGATTTTCCGTCATTCAACAAGCCATTAAAAGCGACCGACTGGGCGATACCACCGTCATAAAAGAAAAGAGTAATCGATTTACCTGAAGGCAATTTACATAAATAGGCATTTCTTGGGTCGATATTATCATTGGAACAGTCTGTCCATTTTTCGTCAGATAATTTTCTGAACGCTTTACCTTGTCTGGGCGCCAATATGGTATAAAGTATATCATTTTCTGCCAGCATTTCCAACGTTTCTGTGTCAACCGCTGTTTCTGCCAACCACATACCTTCGGGTTTCCGTTGAAAACGAGATTCAAAATCACGAATACCCCATATAATTTGTGTCTCCTTATCACGCTTGTTTGCCAGCGGCATGATAATGTGATTATATACCTGAGCGATAGCAGAACCATGACCGTTATAATAGGTAAGGCTCTGTTTATCAGCATCTAAAATAGCTTGATATGAGTTTGGGTCAAACTTTTCCATCCAGGCCAGGAGCGTTGGACCAATATTAAAACTCATGTAGGTATAATTGGAAACGATTCCCTTTATTTCTTGCTTATGGTTGAGCAATCTCGCCGCAGAATTTGGAGCATAGCACTCAAAGTTTATTCTTTCATTCCAGTTGTGGAAAGGAGCCGCTGATTCCTGATATTCGATCTCGCCTAACCACGCATTTTCACGCGGAGGTTGATAAAAATGTCCGTGAATACAAACGAATTTTTTCAGGTCT
>Ga0247843_1001952_pt1 | contig 39374 bp, 34 predicted proteins | sample LaCruzMarch2017__FD_192420 | JGI IMG/M metagenome (GOLD analysis project Ga0247843, IMG submission 192420) | Freshwater microbial communities from meromictic Lake La Cruz, Castile-La Mancha, Spain - LaCruzMarch2017_8m | ecosystem: Environmental > Aquatic > Freshwater > Lake | place: Spain...
ACCGGCTTCCTGTTCCTTCAATATCCCGATGATCTGCTCATCGCTGAACCTGCTGCGCTTCATTCGTCCGTCCCTCGCTGGATCGGACTCTACCGAAAAATGGCGCCATTTCAGGGGAGCACGTCAGATGGAATGTCCGCCTTGCTCCTTCACCAAGCGGAAGCATGGGATGTCAGTGTCGCCATCGCCGATGAAGATCATGTTCGGGAAGGGCACTGGGCGCTCTTCGTGCCGCACGAACGAGTTGACCGATTCCTCGTCGGTCACGTCGTGCACGCCCTTGTTGATCCTGAACAGGAACTGGGTCTTCGTCGTGAAGTTGACCGCCAGGGCCGGGCCGACGGCCACCCCTGACGCATCGTAGAGGAAGGCAGAGGCAAACACCTCGGTGAAATGGTGCCGGATCGCAGAGCCTTCGATCATCTCGCGCAGGCCCGACGAGATGATGAAGTGCTTTACGGCGATGCCGCGCTCAAGGCCCGCCGCGTTGATCCTGTCGAACCAACTTTCGACGCCCGGGAAGAATCGGATGGCGCTGCCATGGCGCTGCCAATCCTCCTTCCGCACCGACTGGTTGTGATAGCTGGCTGCCTTCAGCATCTCGTGCATGTAGGTGAGGATCTTGTCCCCGCGCTGCTCGATGGCGAGGGCGTTGGAGCGTTGCCAGAATCCGGCCTTGGCGATGCCGAGTTCGGGCAGGAAGTTGTGCTCCTGCATGTTGCCGGGGACGAGGGTGCCGTCGAAGTCATAAGCGATCGCGGCGGTGAGCGGACGAGGCGCCGCCGGCGTCATGCCACGGCCCTCTGCCGCACATCTTCCAGCACCCCGATCAGCTGCACCACTTCCGCCTCCTTGAAGATGCCCTCGACGCCCTTGGCGCTGAACTTGGTGTAGGGCGCCTCATACAGCCGCCCGATGTCCACCACGCCTGCCTTGGTCAGGTTCTCGATCACCATCTGCACGAACTCGATCTGGTTCGCCGTGAAGGTCTTGCCGGCGAGGAAGCTGGCGAAGGCGTCCTGGGCCGCGGCCCTGTCGAGCCCTACCAGGCCCCTCACGAACAGGCCGAGCCCCGCGGCCTCCTCCCGCGCCTTGGTGACCTCGGCTTGCGTCCCGGCCTCCAGCAGCATGCGTTCCAGCTCGGTGAGGTCGGTGGGCGTCAGCGCGCGGTTGGTGCGCAGCTTCACCACGGCAACGTGGCTTTCATGCGCCTTCAGGAAGTGCCGCGCCTTCTCGCGGAAGCGCGCGAATTCATCGGCGGAGACCAGCCGATCGAAGACGATCTCGGTGCCTTCACCGATCGTGTCCTCAAAGTCGGTGTAGAGGATCTTGCGCTTGCGCTTCTCGATCAGGTGCACCAGCCCGCGCAGCTTCTTCCGGGCGCGCTCCAGCTCCGGCAGGGTCACATCCTCCCACCAGGCGTCGGTCTGGATGTCGAGAATCAGCGCCATCTCGGCGGCGATGGCGGGCACGTTGTTCTGCTCGCCAAGCGCAGCCGCGATATCCATCACGGATTGCTTGCGCGCCGCAAACCCCGGTGCGGCCGTCAGCACGCAGAGCTGCAGGTTCAGCATCAGCAGGTCGAATTGCTTCGCCTCCACCTTCTCGGGATCGAGCTGTGCGGGCAGGCCGGCGATGTGCGTGGCGAGGCTGGTGCGCGCGGCCTGGTCCAACACCGCCCAGGCTTCGGGCTTCGCATAGGTCTCCACCAGCTTGCGATGGGGGCGGATGATGAAGTTGTCGATGTTCATCGCCGCCACTTCCGTCTGCAGGCGGGCGGCCACCTCCCGGCGCAGATCACCCTCGCCCGGCACGGCCTGCGCGGCACGGCTATCGAGCCCGGCGATCACCTCCAGCCTGGCACGGAACAGCCGCGTGGCGAGGCTCTCCGCCACCGCCCCTTCCAGCGCGGGCACATCCTGGTTGAAGAACTCCAGGTTCTGGCAGAAGTCGAAGATGGTGAAGAACGTCTTGTCCTGCCCGGGGCCGAACAGATCCGGGCGCAGTCGGGTGCCGCGGCCGATCATCTGCCAGAACTTCGTCTTGGACCGCACCAGCTTGAAGAACACCAGGTTCACCACCTCCGGCACGTCGATGCCGGTGTCGAGCATGTCCACGCTGACGGCGATGTGCGGCGCCTTGTCGGCCATCGAGAAGCTGTCGATGAGCGATTGTGCGTAATCCTGCTTGTAGTCGATCACCCGCGCGAAATGCCCGGCCTGCTTCGGGTAGGCCGCATCGAAGCGTTCCACGATGAAGGCCGCATGCGCGCTGTTCTTCGCGAAGATGATGGTCTTGCCGAGCCGATCACCGCCCTCGACCTTCTGGCCATGGGTCATCAGGTGCTCCAGCACCTTGTCCACCGTGTCCTCGTTGAACAGCCATTTGTTGACCGCCTCGGCCTCCACGCGGTCGGGCGGGTTGTCGCCCCATTCTGCCTCGTCCCAGGCTTCCTTCTCCTCCTCCGGCAGCTCGTCATAGGTGATGCCCTGGCGGGCAAAGCGGAGCGGCACGGAGATGGCGCGGGGCGGCACCAGGAACTTGTCCTTGACTGCCTCCTCCAGCGTGTAGGCATCCGTCGGCACGCCGGTGTCGAGGTCGAACAGCGCATAGGTGTTGCGGTCGATCTCATCCTTCGGCGTCGCGGTCAGGCCCACCAGCAGGCTGTCGAACCAGGCGAAGATCGCGCCGTATTTCCGGTAGATCGAGCGGTGCGCCTCATCCACGATCACCAGGTCGAAATGCCCGGGGCCGAAGCGGCGGTTCTCGCCATCGCGTTCCTCGATCAGCGACATCATGGTGGGGTAGGTCGAGACATAGACGCGACCCTGCGCATTCTTGTCCGTCACGAGGTTCACCGGCGCGGAGTCCGGCAGGTGCTTCTTGAAGGCGTTGGCCGCCTGCTTCACCAGCGCCAGGCGATCCGCCAGGAACAGCACGCGCTTCGCCCAGTTGCAGCGCATCAGAAGATCGACCAGCGCGATCACGGTGCGCGTCTTGCCCGCCCCCGTCGCCATCACCACCAGGGCCTTGCGCTGGTGGTGATCCTCGAAATGCTGGCCGATGCGGCGGATGGCGCGGGTCTGGTAGTGGCGTTCTACGATGGCGCCGTTGATCACCGCCTCACCGAGCGGTTTGCGGCTGGTGCGGCGCTGGATCAGCAACTCCAGCTCTTCCCGCCGGTAGAAGCCCTGCACCTCGCGCGGGGGGTAGCGCGTGTCGTCCCAGATGACGTGTTCATAGCCGTTTGAACAGAAGATGACGGGGCGCTGGCCGTGCATCTGCTCCAGGCAATCGGCGTAGAGCTTCGCCTGCTGCTGGCCCTTCAGCACGTCATGCCGGCTGCGCTTGGCTTCCAGCACGGCGAGCGGCTTGCCATCGGCGCCCCACAGCACGTAGTCGCAAAAGCCCGTGCCGGTGGCATTGGGCATGCCGGTGACCGGAACCTCCGTCACGCCCGGGGCGGCGGGATCCCAGCCGGCTTCGCGCAGATAGGTGTCGATATAGGCGTCGCGCGTCGCGGCCTCGTTGTAGTCATGCGTGTCTGGGCGCTGGGCGTTGGCGGCGATGATGGAAGCGATCTCGGCCTGGAGCCGCTTGTTGGCGGCGCCGAGCACGGCGTGGCTGGCCTGCGCCTGGCGTAGCTGTTCATCCTTGTCGCGCAGCTCCTCGCCGAGCTCGCGCAGCTTCTTCAGGCTGAGCTTGACCAGGGAGGCGACGGGCGGCGGCAGCTGCTCCGGCTGGAAGGCCAGGGTGTCGGCCGGCTTCGGGCCGGCGGCATAGGTGCGGACCAGCCAGAAGGCCAGGTGAAACAGCTCGCCGAGCGTGCTGGCGGCGGTGGCAGGGCTGATGGGGCCGGGCTTGTGGACGGCGGTGTTGCCCTGGTCCTTGACCAGCCGCGCCTTGAAGAAGATGGCGTCGCCGACGGTGGTGCGAAAGCTCGGCTCATGGATCAGCGCGCCGAGGCTCTGGTCATAGGGCGGGCTCAGCCGCGCATCGGCCTTGTAGAGCCACGCGACCATGAGTTCGAGGGTCCGCCGCGCGTAGAAGAGGCAGGCGCGGGGATCGCTGCGCGCCAGGGCCTCGGCGCGCGTGGCGGCGTCATGGAGGTCCGGCCACTCGGGTTTGAGGAAGCCGAATTGCTGCATTCTTGCGAGTCCCCGTCAGAGCTCGCCGCGGAAGGCGCGGTGTTGGAGGGAGGCGAAGAGGGCGTCGCCACGTTCCAGGGCGGCACGCTCAGTTTCTCGTATTGCGTCCACTGCCGAAATGGCAGCGGCAAATTTCTTCTGTTCGTCAATCGGCGGGCACAGCAGGCGGAAGCCGATGACGTCTTGTTGGTTGATGCTCGATTGATTCACGGCGTGCTTGGCTGCCGAACGAATCTGATCCCTGACACACGGCGTCTGAAGGTGTTCGACCACGAAGCGCGGTTCAGCTCTTGTTCGGTCAACCGAGAAGCGCATCATGTTGGACTCGAATACAGTGACCTCTTCGAGTCTTGGAATGATCGCGGATTTTCCAAGATATTCCATGCTGTTGACTCGGTTGACGACAATGTCCCCTGGCCGGAGCGCATATGTCTCCATTTCAGACGAGGAAAGACGTAACCGCTTAAGACCCGCTAGCTTTGTGACGACACCGTCGTAGAACGAGTCAATTCGAAGGATCGGCGTCCCATTCCCGTAGTCGCTTGATGGCTTGTAAAGCCCGTTCTGTGGGCCATCGATCATCATGGAAGCGAGCGTGGCGACCGGCCAACGATGCGGATTGCGGTCCGGATCCCCGAACATCTCCACGAAGATCGCCCGCGCCATCTCGTCGAGATGCGCCAGCGCCGCCCGTCGCTTCGCCCGCAGCGCGTCGGCCTCATCGAGGATGGCGGCGATGCGGCGCTGCTCGGCGAGAGGTGGCAGCGAGACCGGCAGGCTTTGGAGAACTTCCGGATCGAGATGCGGCACAGTGGCGCCCTTTGCGCGGGCCCGGAGTAGTGGCTGACTGGCGCGCACGAAATGCCCGAGAAAGCCAGTGTGAATGCCGTCTCGCCGGGGGCGCAATATAGCGAGGGTGCTGCCAATCGCCCCGCTCAGCCCGAAGCTCGACGTCCCTGCGTTCGCGCCGTCCCATGCGATGACGATGTCGCTTGGACGGGCAATGACCATTCCATTCTGCGCAGGTGCATATTTCTCAGTCGCGCCTGGTCTCAGGTCATCGATCTGAAGCAGGCGAACACGGCCTGGCCCAGGCGCATTGTGAAGCTCCACGGGCTTCTTGCCCTTCGTGATCGTGACGAGGTCGCCAATAGCGATCACGACAGCATCCCCTCCAGCCGCTCCATCCCTTCGCTGATCTCCGCCTCCAGCCGCCGCAGCTCGGCCAGGATGTCGCGCGGCGTGCGATGCGCCACCTCCTCCCGCACCACCTCCTTGTAGCGGTTCAGCGAGAGGTCCCAGCCTGAAGCCGCGATCTCCGCCTTGGGCACCACGAAGCTCTGCGCGGTGCGGGGGCGGTCACGCTCGGCACCGTCGCGGGCCAGCCAGCGCGCCAGCGCGTCGGGCAAATTGTTCTTCGCGTGCTCGGCCTCGCTCAGCGCCACCGAAGGCACCGCGCCCTGCTTCTCCTCCGGCAACAGGGGCGTGCGCTTGTCGTCGAGGGAAAAACCATCGGCCTGCATGTCGTAGAACCACACGCCCTCGGTCCCGCCGCTGTCCGTGCGGGTGAAGAACAGGATGGCGGTGGACACACCGGCATAGGGGCGGAAGACGCCCGAGGGCAGGCTCAGCACGCCGTCCAGCTTGTGGTCCTCCACCAGCATCCGGCGCAGTTCCTTATGCGCCTTGGAGGAACCGAACAGCACGCCATCCGGCACGATCACCGCCGCGCGCCCGCCGGGCTTCAGCAGGCGCAGGAACAGCGCGAGGAACAGCAGCTCGGTCTTCTTGGTCTTGACGATGGCGGTCAGGTCCTTCGCCACACTCTCGGCATCAAGCGAACCGGCGAAGGGCGGGTTGGCCAGCACCAGCGTGTAGCGTTCCGCATCCTCGGCATGGTCCTGGGCCAGGCTGTCGCGGTAGCGCACATCGGGGTTCTCGACGCCATGCAGCAGCATGTTCATGGAGCCGATGCGCAGCATGGTGCTGTCGAAATCGAAGCCGTGGAACATCGCGCGGTCGAAATGCGCGCGCGTCGCAGGGTCGAACAGCGCCTCCGCATGGTGGGCCTGCACATAGGCGCCGGCGGCGACGAGGAAGCCGCAGGTGCCGCTGGCGGGGTCAACGATCACGTCGCGCGGCGTCGGCGCGGTCATTTCCACCATCAGGCGGATGATGTGGCGCGGGGTGCGGAACTGCCCGTTCTGGCCGGCGGAGGCGATCTTGCCGAGCATGTATTCGTAGATGTCGCCCTTGGTATCGGCATCATCCATCTTCAGCTCGCCCAGCATGTCCACGACGCGGGCGAGCAGGGCCGGGGTGGGGATGGTGAAGCGCGCATCCTTCATGTGGTGCGCATAGGTCGAGCCATCGCCGCCAAGCGTGCGCAGGAAGGGGAAGACATGCTCCCCCACCACGGTGAACATCGCGGAGGGGGCGAGGTTGCGGAAGTTCTTCCAGCGCAGCTCGGCATGGGGGCGGCCGCGCGGGTCCTTGCCCTCGGGGAACAGGCGGCGCGCCATGGGGCGGCCGGTGCGGCTGGATTTGCGTTCCTCCAGCTCCTCCAACTCGTCGAGGCGGCGGATGAACATGAGGTAGGTGATCTGCTCGATGACCTCGAGCGGGTTGGCAATGCCGCCGGACCAGAAGGCGTTCCAGATGCCGTCGATCTGGCTGCGAAGTTCGCCGGTTAGCATGGGGCTTCCTGCTGATGTGCCGGGCCGGGATTCTGGCTGCCCGGCGGCATGATGGGGGAGGCGGGCGCAATTGGCCAGTGGACCGTTGCGGGGGCGGCGGTTTCGGGTGCGGCGCGTCAGGGGGTGGTCGGGTCTGCCAGCTGGGGGATCACCCGCAGCCGGTCGAGGTGCTCGGGCGCGCGGCCGCCCAAGTGCTCGGCCAGGCTGTGGACTCCCGCGCGCAGCAAGGGGGCGTCGGCCAGGAGGGACGCCAGCCGGCGCTGGAGGTGCGCCTGCGCGGCGGCGGCCCCTTCAAGCGGGATGTCGCCGATCTCGACACCCATGGCGATGGCGGCCGCGGCCACGCGGCGCAGATCGGCCGCGCGCCAGTAGCCCCGCAGGAAGATCAGCCGGAGCGGCCGCTGCTCGGCACAGGCGGCACGCGCCAGGGCGATGATGCGGCGGTCGGCCAGCGAAGCGGGCGTGGCGGCCGCGATGAAGGGTGACGTGCGGTGAAGACGGTAGGGCTGGGCCACGGCGGAGGCTCCGGACGGTTAATGCCCATACTTTTTATGCGTATTGCGCTCGGTTCGTCAACATAGTTTCTATGCGGATATGGTGACAGACGTGCTGCAAGCCCCCATCGATTTGCGCTGGAGCCAGGAGGCCCGGCTGCGGGCGATCGACGGCGCGGCGTTCTGGGACGGGCGGGTGAACCGGGCGGAGTTGATCCGGCGCTTCGGGATCTCGATTCCGCAGGCAACCATCGATCTGCGCGACTACCAGGCCAGGGCGCCGGGTAATCTTCGCTATGACACGCGGGCAAAGAGCTATCTGGCGACGCCGGCCTTCGCGCCACTGTTCGGGGCCCCGAGCGCTGAGGCCTGGCTGCTGGATGGCACGGCGACGCATGTCATGCCGGTTGGCGTCATCCCCCGGCCGGAGCGGCGCGTGGACCCCTGGCTGGTGCGACGTGTGGTGGCGGTCAGGCGCGATGGGCTGGCGCTGCGGGTGCTGTATCAGGCGATGGACCGGCCGGAGCCCGCCTGGTGCTGGATCTCGCCGCTGGCATTCGGCAGCGATGGCACGCGCTGGCATCTGCGGGCCTGGAACCATGATGCCGGGCGGCACCAGGACATGCTGTTCCCGCGCATGGTGGCCATGGACGGCGAGCGCCCCGGCGGTGAGGTGCCGCCGGATGTGGATTGGGAACGGTTTGTCGAGGTGCGACTGCGGCCAGCCTCTCGCCTGAGCCCGGGGCAGCGCCGCGTGATCGAGGCGGATTACGGGATGGAAGGCGGCGAGGTGCGGCTGCCGGTGCGGGCGGCGCTGTTGTTCCTGTTCCTGCGCCGCCTGCGCCTCGACCGTGAGGATGGCCTGGTGGAGCTGGCGAACCGGGCCGCGGTGGAGGCCACGTTGGCGGAGATCGCGGCGCGGTTCGGGGGTGACACGGCACCTGCCTGAGTTGGCGCGCACGCGCTGCGCGAGCGGCGATCGCCGATCCGCCCGCGGGAAAAGCAGCGCGCGGCAACGCCTTCGGACAAATATGCCAGTGCACGAATAAGTCAGCACTTGGTTGCGCTATGTCTGATATCTTACTTGAGTATTCCGAATCTATCACTGTCATATACAAGATGGCATCGGATGCACTACTCAGAGGAGCACCCATATGCCGACCACCAAAGCCGCGGATCCTGGTGAATCGCGGCCGCTTGAGCGATCGAGGTTCACCCGTCACATCGACCGCCTGATCATGCGGTCGGGAAAGCAGCAGAACATCATTGCCCGTGAGATGGGCTATGACCGGCCGAACATCATTTCCATGTTCAAGCAGGGCACGAGCCGCGTGCCGCTCGACAAGGTGCCGGCGCTGGCGATGTCGGTGGGCGCCAGCCAGGTCGACCTGCTGAACCTATGGTTGGCCGAATACGAACCCGGCATGCTGAAGGTCCTGCATGAGCACCGAGGCCCGAGCCTATCGGGCAATGAGCAGGGCTGGCTGGGGCTGCTGCGGAGGCTGTTCCCGGGTGAGGTGCCGGGCTGCGACGGGCGACATGAAGCTGCACTGACCCGCTTCGCCGAGGACGAGGCCAAGAAATGGGCAGGTCTCGACCGCGACATCGAGCTGAACAGGAAGCGGAAGGGCAGGCGCCCGGGTGATGATGAGGGCGGTGTCGCGGTGGGCGCTATGTCTCCGGTCGCTGCTGTTGCGATGGATGCAGCATCTGGCGACCCCGATAGCGGGGCTGGGAGCGAGGCTGGAGCCGACGGGGCCGATTCCGGCAGGGTGACTAGCTCAACAGCCCCGGACGCGCCTCAGCCCCTTCCAGGAGGCCGCCATGACCCCGATGAGAACGCGGTGCTGTCGCATCGTTATCGCGAAGCGACTCTGATGGGGATCGCGAGGGCGGCGAAGGCTCGCGGCATCACCCAGAAGCAGCTTCTGAGCCTGGCGCTGACGAGTATCGGCGTTGAAGTCCATCCGGCCGACAGGGGCATGCGGGCACCGGCGCGGCGGCGGGCAGATGAGGTGTGAGATCGGGCTGTCGGAGGGCGGCGATGCGGGCCGGGGCGGTTTGACCACCGCGCTTGCACGGCCAGGCGAAACGCGAGACGTGCAGAACATGGGATGCGTGGCCGCCGAGATAGAGAGCGCGCTGCGCGATGCCCATGGGGTTCCGCAGGACGGCGCCCGTGCTGCGGGTGCGGCGATGGCTGCCTTCGAGCATCGCCGGGACGCGCTCGAAGGCAGGGTTGCGGCGCTGGGACGGTCCATCGCGCTGACCAAGGCGGTGTGCTGGCCGGGCTTGCTGGTGAACACGGCGGTCGCGATCACGGTCTTCGCAAGCTGAGACCTGGGCTGCGCGCGTGTTGTCGCGCACGCGCACGGCGCCTCAGTTGATCTGCGCACCCGTGTCCCCGGCCTGGTCGCCGGCGGCGGAGGTGGCAGCACGCTTGAACGCCTCCTTGAGGAAAGGCTCACGGTCAGCTCTCTTCTTCTGACGCAGCCGATTGAGATATTCGCGTGCATTCAGATCATCTCGCGTCGCAGTGTCTCGATGCTGGGCATTACGGCGAGCGCCTCGATCGATGTTCTGGGAGCACCCGACACGCTTGCCGTGAATCGTCCCTTGGTTTTTGGCGCCCGTGAAGTCCGGTCGCGCATAGGTGGCGACCTGGGGATCGATGCCCTTGAGGTTGTAGATCGATATCCGAACTGTATCGTTGTCGGTGAGGACGTGCGGCGTGGAGTAGAAAGGCTTGAACGACCCGTCGCGAGGCGCCCAGGCAAACACCTGCTCGAAACGGCCCTGCAGCAGCTCCAGGAGTTGTGCATGCTGGTCTGCGGGCAGATGCATCAAGAAGTTGGCGTGCAGCCCGTAGCCGCCTGTGGGTGGGTTCTCCAGCGTATAGGTGAACGCTAGGGGGAAGCCGCGTTCGGCGGCAACCGTCCGGATGACGGTGAGGGCCTGTTTTCGGCAAAGACTGGTGGAAGCCGGCGTTGCCTCGCCAGCGTGATAGAAGCGACAGCCCACCATGGAGACAACAAACGCCGCATTGAGCGGCATGCCGGAGGCTTGCGCGAAGTCTCGGGCTCTCAGAAGGTTCAGAGCTTGGCTTTCTGTGATGAACGCGCCATGTCCCTTCGGGACGTTATCGCTGTTCTCAGGCGTGCCGGTGATCACCTCCGCGCTTTCAGAGGCACCGGCCCTTTTCGTCCTCTTCATGTGCTTATACTTGGTTCTATAACTAGCCCCCGGCTTCCCGCTGGTTGAGGCGAGCCGCAGATGGGCGGCTTGCCTGCGGTTGATCAAACTCCGACTGATATCGATTCTAGTTTCGCCGGTGCGCGCCTCCGCAAGGCCGATGGCGGTTTTAGGCTCAGCGGTGGCGTCCCGCAGGGTCGCTGCTGACGCCGGGCTGCGGTGCCGACCGTTGCCGGCGCACGTTCTCGAATGCGATATGCGGCATGCAGTCTGGCAGGCAGCGGTGCGCGGCTGTTGGCTTGACATCATCATATCGGTGGTTCCTTTGTTGATAGTCTGGGGATTTCTTCTGTCCGACTAGGCTAGTGATTATATTATAGGTAAAACGAGGCATTATAGCCACGCCGACCGAAGATAAATTCAGCCGGCGGCGTTGCAACGCTGTCGACGGCCTGCAGTCCGAACCCAGGCTCACCTCGGTGGGCGCCACGGGCATCCGCGAGCACCAGCGCGGCAGACCTGCGCTGGATTAACTCCACTATGTGATGTTCGTGAGATGGAATGGGCGGGGTGCGGTGCTCCGCGGCCTGAGCCGCTTCCACGTTGCCCCGCCGTCATGCCTTGTCGCGGCGTAACACAGCGCGTAACACAACATGCACCACAGGCTTGGCGATTGCCTGGACTAGACCGCTGTTCTCAATGGAAAAACGGGGTGTAATCGGTGGTGGAGATCCCGCTCACCTCCACCACCGCGGTTTCTCCCGCCGCCTGACCCGCTGTCAGGCGTCGCCTCCGGTAACCCCCCTTATCGCCAGCGCCGCCTCAAGCGCGGGCGCGGCATCGTCCCAGGCGGCGGCAAAGTGGCGATACAGCGCCACATCCATCGCATTGTCCGCCAGCAATCGCGCGCGCAGCGCAGGATCCTCGAGCGCCGCCAGGGTGGCGGCGCGCTCCTCCGCCGCTTCGTCATTCACGCGCTTGCGCTGGGTGGGCGCGCGGGCGGTGCCAAGGCGCGCCGTCAGCAGCCGCACGGCCAGCGCATAGCGTTCCTGCACGCCGACAAAGGCGAAGTGGCGGCGCACATGCGCGATCGCCGCCGCCAGATCGCCGGCGCGGATCATCGCCTCCGGCAGAAGGTGCCGCGCCGCCCGGTTGCGGGGGCCGGGAAGGTCGAGAAAGGCCGCGAAGTTCGGCACCCTGGCCTGAAACTCGCGCCACAGGGGATGCTGCGCGGAGCGCTGGTAGAGATAGTCCGAGACATGGCGCGCCACCGGATCGCGCAGCAGCGTCAACATGGCGGTGCCCGGCCGTTCAGCGACGATGCGCGATGCGTGGCGCCACAGGATATGGCCCGAAGCGAAGCGCGGCGGCTGCGCTGCCAGGAAGCGCTCAACCACCGCATCGAAGCGCATGGGGCCGGGCCGGCTGCGGTCCAGATGGTCGATATGGAGGCTGACATAGGGCGCCAGCTCCCGCGACAATTCCGCCGCCAGCGAACTGCCCGCGGTCTTGGGCACATGCACGAACAGCCAGAAGGCAGGTGGCGGGGCTGCCAGCCAGGCGTCCAGGTCACCCGCCAGCAATCGCTCCAGGCTCATGCCGCCAAGGCCGCCTCCAGCGCGGGCGCAGCCTCGTCCCAGGCGGCGGCGAAGGCGGCGTGGATGGCGGCATCCAGCGCGTTGCTGGCCAGGATGCGCGCCACCAGCGCGGCATCGGGCGCCGCGGCGGCGGCATGGGCTTCATTCACATTCTCGCGCAGCGTTGGCGGGCGCGGTCGGCCAAGCCAGCGCGCGAGAAGTCGGAAGCCGAGATCATAGCGTTCCTGCAGGCCGATGAAGGCATATGTCTCCCGCAGGAAGGCCACGCAGGCCACCGGGTCAGGCCGCGTGAGCATCGCCGCCGGCAACAGATGGCGCGCCATCTTGTTGGCTTCGTCCGGCAGCGCGAGATAGGACTCCAGCGTCGGCACCGCCGCGCGGAAGGCCAGGTGCCCCGGATGCCGGGGCGATGCCTGGTGCAGCCAATCGCTGGTCACGCGCGCCACCGGGTCGCGCAGCATGGCGATCACCCGCGTGCCGGGCCGTGCCGCGCGGATCTGCAGCGCATGGCTGGCGGTGATGTGGCCCGAGGCAAACCGCTCGGTGCCCGCGCCGAGCAGGAACCGCTCGACCGCCACATCCAGCCTCTCGTGGAAGGGCAGGCTGTCATCGGCATAGTCCACGCCGATATTCGCGTCGGGCTGGCGCATCGCGGCCAGTTCGGTGCGCAGCGAGGTGCCCGCTGTCTTGGGCACATGCAGGAACAGGCACAGCCCGTCGGCGCGCAGCGCCGCCGCCGCCAGCCAGCCCGCCAGGTCACCGGCGAACAGATGGTCGAGCGGCGAACGCATGCCCACGCTCAGCCCGCGGTCAGGCGGACCCGGATATGCGCCAGCACCAATTCCGCCACTTCCTCGGCGGTGCGACCCACCGTCTCGACGCGCAGCTCCGGGGCTTCCGGTGCCTCATAGGGCGAGGAGACGCCGGTGAAATTCTTGATCTGGCCGGCGATCGCCTTGGCGTAGAGCCCCTTCGGATCGCGCCGGGCGCATTCCTCCATGGGGGTGTCGACGAACACTTCGACGAACTCGCTCTCGCCCACCATGGCGCGGGCCATCTGCCGTTCGGCGCGGAAGGGCGAGATGAAGCTGCAGATCACGATCAGGCCGGCATCGACGAACAGCTTCGCCACCTCGCCGACGCGGCGGATATTCTCGACGCGATCCTGGTCGGTGAAGCCCAGGTCGCGGTTCAGGCCAAAGCGCAGATTGTCGCCATCCAGCGTATAGGTGTGCCGGCCTTCGCGATACAGCGCCTGTTCCACCAGCTTGGCGATGGTGGACTTGCCGCTGCCCGACAGGCCGGTGAACCACAGCACCATGGGCTTCTGGTGGTCCAGCGCGGCGCGGGCATTCTTGTCGACCAGGAACTGCTCGGCATGGATGTTCGTGGCACGGCGCAGCGCGAAGTTGATCATGCCGGCGCCGGCGGTGCGGTTGGTGAAGCGGTCCACCAGGATGAAGGCGCCGGTCTGCCGGTTCTCGCCATAGGGGTCCATCGGCACCCGCGTGGTGACCGAGACGTTGCAGAAGGCGATCTCGTTGAAGTCGAGCCGCTTCGCCGCCTGGTGTTCCAGCGTGTTGACGTCGATCCGGTGCTTGATGCTGGTGACCGCGGCCTGGGTCCACAGATTGCCGATGCGCATCAGATACTGCCGCCCCGGCAGCAGCGCTTCCTCATCCATCCACAGGATGTGGGCGGCGAACTGGTCGGTCACGATCGGCCGGTCGGCCAGCGGCGCCAGCACGTCGCCGCGCGCCACATCGACCTCATCGGTGAGCGAGATGGTCACCGCCTCGCCAGCCTGGGCGGTTCGCTGGTCGCCCTCGGGGCCGAGGATGCGCGCCACATGGCTGGTGCGGCCGGAGGCGGCGACGGCCAGCGAATCACCCACCGCCACGCGGCCGCTGGCGACCGTGCCGGAAAAGCCGCGGAAATCCAGGTTCGGGCGGTTCACCCATTGCACCGGGAAGCGGAAGGGGCGGTGCGCCGTGTCGCTGTCGGTGTCCACCTGCTCCAGGTGGGACATCAGCGTCGGGCCGCGATACCAGGGCGTATTGCCCGACCGCAGCGTCGCATTGTCGCCGAAGCGGGCGGAGAGCGGGATGGGCACCATCGTCTCGAAGCCGAAGCCGGACGCGAAGGTGAGCCAATCGCCCACGATCCGGTCGAACACCGCCTCGTCGAAGCCGACCAGGTCGATCTTGTTCACCGCCAGCACCACATGGCGGATGCCGAGCAGGCTGCAGATGTAGCTGTGGCGCTTGGTCTGGGTCAGCACGCCCTTGCGCGCATCGACCAGGATGATGGCGAGGTCGGAGTTGGAGGCACCGGTCGCCATGTTCCGGGTATACTGCTCATGGCCGGGGGTATCCGCCACGATGAAGCTGCGCCGCGGCGTGCCGAAGAAGCGGTAGGCGACGTCGATCGTGATGCCCTGCTGCCGCTCGGCCTCCAGCCCATCGACCAGCAGCGCCAGGTCCACATCCTCGCCCGTGGTGCCGTGCTTGCGGCTGTCCTTGGCGATGGTGGCCAGCGTGTCCTCCATGATGAGGCGCGCATCGTAAAGCAGCCGTCCGATCAGGGTGGACTTTCCGTCATCGACCGATCCGCAGGTCAGGAAGCGCAGGAGGCTCCGGCTGCCAGGTTCGATCTGCGTGTCGAGATGCGTGTCCATGCGGAGCCCTATCTTTGGCGGCGTCTGCCGTCCTGTTGCGCAAAGGGGCGCGGCGGTCAACCTTGCCGGCCCGCGACCGATCGCCCGAAACCCCTGGTCAATTCCCGCGCAGACGGGCACATGACGGGCGATCATTGCCGAGGTTCGCCATGCCAGCGCCCCTGCCCGACCTTGCCGCCCTTCTTGACCGGCTGCTGCCGCTGGCGGCCGAGGCCGGGCGCCGGATCGTCGCCATCCGCAGCCGACCGCATGCGGTGGAATCGAAAGCCGATGGCAGCCCGCTGACCGAGGCGGACCTCGCCGCAGATGCAGTGATCGCCGCCGGCCTGCCCGCCGCCGCGCCCGGCATTCCCGTGGTGTCCGAGGAAGATGCGGCGCGCATCCCCCCCGACCCGGCGGGCCTGTTCCTGCTGGTGGATCCGTTGGATGGCACGCGCGAGTTTCTGGGCCCGTCGGGTGAATTTACCGTGAACATCGCGCTGGTCGCGGCGGGCCGGCCGGTGGCCGGCATCGTCTACGCCCCGGCGCTGGGGCGGATCTGGCGCGGCGCCGCCGGAATCGGGGCGGCCGTCGCGGCGCTGCCACCCGAGGAAGGGGCGGTTCCCGCCTGGACGCCCATCCGCGTCCGCCCCCGCCCGGCGCAGCTGACGGCGGTGGCCAGCCGCAGCCACCTGGACGCCGAGACCGAAGCCTTCCTGGCCGGCCTGCCGGTGGCCGAGCATCGCTCGATCGGCTCCTCGCTGAAATTCTGCCTGGTCGCCGAGGGGGTGGCGGATGTCTATCCGCGCTTCGGCCGCACCATGGAATGGGACACGGCCGCCGGGCAGGCGGTGCTGGAAGCCGCCGGCGGCCGGGTGGAAAGCCCGGCCGGCGCCACCTTCAGCTACGGCAAGGATCAATACGCCAACGGCCCCTTCGTGGCCTGGGGCGCCTGACGGCGCGATGCTGGTCAAGGCCGGCGACCTGCTGCAGCTGAACCTCGACTGTGTCGCCATGGTCGAGCCGCGGGTGGCTCTGCTCATCGGCTGGGCCCTGACGCCGCGCGGCAAGCCCAGCGAGCTGGCGGTGGAGGATCATGGCCAGCCGCTCGACATCGCGCATGTCAGCTTCCATCCGCGGCCCGACCTGCTGCCGCCCGATGCGGGCATGGCCAGTGTCTCGGGCTTCGTCCTGCTGGTCCGCGGGCTGCCGGACGGGATACGGGCCGACCTGGTGCTGCGCTGCGGCCTGGCCAGCGTGAGCCTGGACCTTGCGGCGCCGGCGCTGCCGCGGGACCCGCTGGCCACCCTGGTGGCGCTGCCCTGGGCCGTGACCCTCGGCGTGCTGCAGGATGTCGCGGCCACCGCAGCCCTGGGGCCGGTGCTCGGCTGGCAGGGCAAGCGCGGCGGCATTTTCGCGGATTGGCTGGGCCGCCTGCCGCTGATCGCCGGTCGCGCCGCGCCCTTCGGGGCGCTGGCCGAGGCCACGGCACTGGCAAGCCCCGCCGGCGAGGTGCTGCTGCGCTTCGCCCTGCCCGGGCTGCCGGCCAGCCAGCCGGTGGCGGCCTGCGTCGCGATCATGGAGGGTGCCGCCCAGGTGCCGGGCGAGAGCCTGGGCTTCGCCCGCGCCGGACAGGCCGCGGTCTGGCTGCGCCTGCCCGCGCCCCCCGTGGGCGGCTCGCCGCGGGTTGATCTGGTCGTCAACCTCGATCTTCTGCCGGGCCAGCCGCTGTGGATGCGCGTGCAGCCGCGGCTGGTGCCGGCCACCTTCCTGCTGGCCGCGCTGGCCGAGGCGGCGGGCGGGCTGGGCAATGATGTGCCGGCGCCGCTGGCGGATATCCTGGCCCGTCGCGAGGCTGCGTTCCTGCCGCGCCTGCGCGCCACCCCGCCCGTGCCGCCGCCCGCCGGCAAGCCGGCCCTGCTGCTGCTGGGCCTGGATGATCCGCAGGCCGTGCGGCTGCTGCAGGCCGAGGCCGCGCGGCTGGAGGCACGGTTCAGCGAGGCCTTGCTGCTGGGCGAGGCGGCCGAGGCAGCAGCCCGCATGCTGGCGCGCCGCGGCCGGCTGCCGGTGCGCGTCGGCGACGCGGCGCGGGCCGCGCTGGCCGGCCCGCTGCCCGGCGGCGCGCTGCCGCTCGACATGCTGGACTTCGCCGAGGCGGTGATCGCCGGCACGCCGGACGCCGCCTTCGGCGCCACGCTGGACGAGGCGCGCTTCGCCCGTCGCCTCGCCCTGCACGGCATGGTCGGCGCCGAACTGGCACCCGGCGCGGTGCTGGCCGGCGATCCGCCCGCGATCGAGCACAGCGCCGACCAGGCGGGCATCGCCATCGGCCGGCACCTGCGCGCCCTGTGGCACGCCGCCGAAGGGGGCCCGCATGGCTGAACCCGGCCCCGTCTGCGTCATCTCCCATTCGCACGCCGATTTCAGCAAGGGCGGCGGCGAGGTGGCGGCGCAGCACCAGGTGGAGACGCTGCGCGCCACCGGCCGCCGCACCTTCCTGGTCGCCGGCAGCCAGCTGGCCACCAGCTATGCCGAGCAGCGGCCGCTACCGGCGCTGATCCCGCATGGGGCGGACACCTGGCTCTACGGGTTCCGCGGCATGGCCGAGGACCGCCTGGCCTGGACCGATGCGGCGGCGCGCGCCGCGCTGGTATCCCACCTGGCCGGCTTGGATGTCGGGATCTACCATTTCCACCATTATTGGCGCGTCGGCCTCGACCTGATGGTCGAGTTGATGGAAGCGCGGCCGGATGCGCGCTTCGTGCTGACCCTGCATGAGATGCTGGCGATCTGCCTCAACCACGGCCAGATGGTGAAGACCGGCGGACGGGAACTGTGTCGCGAGGAAGGGCCGATGCGCTGCCTCGCCTGCTTCCCCGACCAGACGCCGGCGCGCTTCCGGCTGCGCAAGGCCACCCTGCTGTCGGTGCTGCGCCGCTTCGACGCGGTGCTGTGCCCGAGTGACTTCCTGCGCGCCCGCTACCAAGCCTGGGGCCTGGATCCGGCGCGGCTGTCGGTGCTGGAGAATTATCTCGGCGATGGCGCCTTCGCCCGCCCGCGGGACCCGGCGGCCGGCGTGGCGCGGGCGGCGCGCTTCGGCTTCTTCGGCCAGCCCACCCCCTTCAAGGGGCTGGATGTGCTGCTGCGCGCCCTGCCGCTGGCGCTGCGCGCGCGGCCGGACATCTCGCTGATGGTCCATGGCGCGGAGCGGGAGGATGTGCTGCGCCTGTTCCCGGCGCTGGAGGCCACGATCGACGCCGCCGGCCCGGCCTTGTCCTTTGCCGGCCGCTATGATGCCAGCGAGGCGGTGGGGCTCATGCAGGGGGTGGGCTGGGTGATCGTGCCCTCCATCTGGTGGGAGAATTCGCCGGTGGTGATCCAGGAGGCGCGGCGCGCCGGCACGCCGCTGATCGTCTCCGACATTGGCGGCATGGCCGAAAAGGCGCCGCACGGGGTGGATGGGCTGCACGCCCGGCGCAGCGACCCCGCCGATTTCGCCCGCACGATGGTGGAAGCCGCGGCACCCGACACCCGCCGGCGTCTGGGCGAGAGCCTGCGCGACAGCATCCCCCGCGCGGATTTCCTGGACGGGTTGGCCCAGGCGTACGGGGACTGATCGGGCACCGCACGGCACTGCCGCCCTCGCCGTCAGAACCGAACCAGCAGCCGCACGAACAGCGCCTGCGCCGCCTGCGCGCTGCCATCGCCCTCGGGCAGGCGGGGGGCGCGGGTGACCAGCTCGGCCTCGGCCTGGGCGGCCCCGCCGAGCGGCAGCCGCACGCCCAGCCCCTGCGCCGACAGCCGCTGCGACGGCTCGCCAGCACGGTTCGACCAGGCCCGCCCCTGATCGTGGAAGGCGTAGAATTGCGGCCCGGCGCCGGGCAGGTCCAACCGCAGCTCCACCGTGCCGGCCAGCGCCCGGTCCCCGCCCACCTGCCCGGCGAAATAGCCCCGGCCGAGCCGGTTGCCGCCCAGCTGGAACCGCTCGGCGGGCGGCAGCACCGCGTCGCTGGCCTGGCCGCCGGCCTCGACGAACAGCGAGATCAGCGCGCCCTCCGGTGCCTCGGCCAGGGGCTGCACGCGGCTTAGCCCGAAGCTCAGCCGCGTGAAGCCGAAATCGCTGCCGGCCCGCGCAACATTGCCCCCCGCATGGGTGGCGCCCAGCGCCTCGATCCCCTGGTGCAGCCGCAGCCGCGCCTGGGTGGTGGCGATGGCGGGGCCAGGCAGCCAGCCATCCTGCGCCGTCGCCTCCAGGCCGAGCCGCAGCGCCCGCACCGCGTCGCGCGTGAGGCGCGTGGCAGGGCCGCCGGCCTTCACCTCCACCAGGCTGTCCAGCGCCTCGGCGCTGGTGTCGAGCGTGACCGAGAGCGGCCGGCGGCGCACCAGCGGCCAGGCCAGGCCGAGCGAGACCAGCTGCGTCTGCCCGGCATAGCCGAGCGCGGCCAGCCCGCCGCCCGGCGCCACCCGGCCCATCCCCGCCTGCACCCGCCCGCGCAGGCCCGAGCCGCCCAGAAAGGCGTCCAGCGTCGCCTGACCGTAGCTCTGGCCGAAACCATCGGTTTGCAGCAGCGCCGCTTCCGCCCGCTCACCCCAGCGGGTGCGGCTGTTCACCCCGGCCACCGCCAGCCCCTGCCAGGCGCCGGTGCCGCGCTGGCCGCGATTGTCCAGCGTGACGAAGCCGCTCAGCGGCGCCTGCGCCACGCGCACCACCAGTTCGAGCGCGCCCTCCTGCTCGGCCGGGCGCAGCAGGGCGCGGGGCGTCAGGCCCGGCACCTCGGCGGCCAGCAGCAGGGCGCGCTCCAGCGCTGTCTGCGAGAGCGGCGCCTGGCCGATCAGCGGCGCCAGGAGCCGGCGCAGCAGCGGCGCCGCCGGCAGGTCCGGCGGATCGATGAGCAGGCTGGTGACCACGCCCTCGATCACCTGCAGGTGCAGGCGCGGCCCGGCCTCCAGCAGGGCGCGGACGGCCACATAGGGGAAGCCGGCGGCGCGATAGGCGGTCAGGATCGCGACGCGCGCCGCCTCGATCTCGCCGAGCGTCACCTCGCCGCCCAGCAGCGGGGCGATCAGGGGCGCCAGGCGTGCCTCGGGCAGCGCCGTGGCGCCGGTCAGGCTGACCGAAGCCAGGGTGAGACGGAGCGTCGCGCCAGGGCCTTCGCGCGGGGCCGCGGCGGCGGGGGGCGGGGGCAGCGGGGCGGGGCGCGATGGCCCCGGCGGCGCCAGCCGCTGGATCAGGTCCGACGCCGGGGCCAGCCTTTCGATGAGCCCAATCGGCGGCGGCGGCTGCGCGCGCAGCGGCGCGATGCTGAGCGGAAGGCTGGCGGCCAGCAGCAGCGCCGCACCCGATCTGCCCACCGCCTCACCCCACCCTGCAACCCTGGCGCTGCACCCTGCCGAGCCGCGCAACCGGGAGTCAATGGCCCGCCGGATCGCGCGGGGCGAGCGGCAGTGCCTCGGGCCGGCCGGGTGCCGGGGCGGGTGGTACCCAGGGGCGGTCGCCGCGCGCCGTCGCGGCATCCCGCAGCCGCGCCCCCGCGGCGGTGACCCAGACGGCCTGCGCGCCATGGCGCCAGACAGTGAAGCGATCGATCCGCGCGGAGCCATCGCAGCGCGCGCGGATCGGCTCGGTCGCCACCACCAGCGCCACCTGGCCACAGCCGGCGGCCAGTGCCGCGGCATCCGGCGCGGGGCCGCTGCGTGCCCCGCGCGCCGGCGCCGCCGTGCGCAGCAGCAGGATCTCGGCGGCACCGGGGCGGGGCGTGATCCGGCAGGCACTGGCCGTGCAGGCGAAGCCAGGGCCATCGCCCTCGGCGGGCAGGGTGCCGAAGCTGACCACGCCCAGCCGCCGCGCCCAGGATTCGGTGACAAAGGCGCTGGCGCCAGCCAGCCGATGCAGCATCCAGCCATCCTGGGTGCGCACCGCGACCTGCCGCGCATCGGCGGCGACCAGCAGGTCGGGCGGGCGGATCACCAAGCCGGCCGCCAGCCCGGCCGCCAGCAAGGGCAGCCCGGCCAGCGCCACCCGCCCGCCGGCGATGCACAGGATGCAGAAGCCGAGCGCCGCCAGCGCCAGCCCCTCGGCCGGCAGGATCGGCGCGGCGGGCGCCGCGAAGGGCAGCGCCGCCACCCAGCTCGCCACCCACAGGATGGCCTGCGTGCCCCAGCCCATCACGGCCAGCGGCCAGGCCTCCAGCCCCAGCGGCATCAGCAGCAGGCTGAGCACGCCGGCCGGCATGACCCAGAAGCTGGTGATCGGCACCGCGAGCGCATTGGCCAGCACGCCATAGGCCTGCAATCGGCCGAAATGGTGCAGCCCGATCGGCGCCGTCGCCAGCCCTGCCAGGACCGAGGTCAGCACCACACCCGCCAGCACCATCCAAGCGCGCATCGCCGGCCCCGGATGCGCGACGCTGAGCGCCGTGATGCGGGGCGCCAGCGCGCGATGGCCCGCCACCAGCGCCAGCACCGCCGCGAAGGACATCTGGAAGGAGGGGCCGAGCAATTCCGCCGGCGCCGCCAGCATCACCAGCGCCGCCGCCAGCCCCAGGCCGCGCACCGACACCACGCGCCGCCCAACCAGCAGGCCCAGCGTGACCAGCGCGGCCATCGCCAGGCAGCGCTGCATCGGCACCTGCATCCCCGTCAGCACCATGTAGAAGGCCCCCGCCGCAAAGGCGCCCAGCGCCGCCACCGCCTTGCCCGGCAGCCGCAGCGCGATGAAGGGAATGGCCGCGATCAGCAGGCGCAGCAGGCCAAAGACCAGCCCCATCACGATGGTCATGTGCAGGCCCGAGACGCTCAGCAGATGGGCCAGGCCGGAATCCCGCATGGCCTGCATCGCCGCCTCGTCAATGGCGCTCTGCGTGCCCGTCAGCAGCGCGGCCGCGACCGCGCCGGCCGATCCGCCGATGGCGGCCGCCACCTCCCGGTCGAGATCCGCCCGCAGGCCGGCCAGCGGCGCGCCCCCGCCCAGGCCTGGTGTCAACGCCACAGACCCCAAGGCGGTGGCCGAGCCGCCCTGCCCCGCGAAGAAGGCGGCACGCGCAAAATCCCAGGCGTCGGGGGCCACCGGGCCGGGGGGCGGGCGGACCAGGGCGCGGACGCTCAGCCGATCCCCGGGCTGGGGCCGCGCCGGATCATCGGCGCGCAGCCGCAGGCGAAGCGTGCGGGGCAGCGCCGGGCCCTCGCCAAGCTGCGGCGCCGCCAGCACCAGGCGCAGGCCCTCGGGTAGCGGCTGCAGGCTCTCCACCCGGCCGGAGAGGATGACGGCGCCCGCCGGCAGGTCCAGGGGCGGCGGCAGCCGGCCGGCATGCCAGGCGGCAACGCCGAATCCCAGCAGCAGCGCGGCCGGCAGCGCGGTCAGGAAGGCCAGCCATCGCCACGCCTCGGCGCCGCGCGCCCGCAGGCCGAGCAGCACCCCCGCCACGGCCAGCAGCCCGCCCGATGCCAGCCAGGGCAAGGCGCTGGCCGGCTCATCGGCCCGCGCAAAGTACAGCAGGATCCCGCTGCCCAGCGCGACCGCCAGCCAAGGCGCGCGCCGCCCCTGCTGCGCCGCCAGGATCGGGCCGAGCGCCGCCCCGGCCCGCGCCGCAACCGGCGCCGGCGCCAGCATCCGGACGGGGGAAACCAGGTCGGACATCGCAACCGATGGTGGTGTCTTGGCCGCAGCAATGCAACGCATCCGCCTGCGGGCCGGGTGAATTGTTTGCCGCCGCCGGCTGCGCTACCCACCGCCCACCCTTTTTCCAGGCGCCCCCCAATGTCAGTCCGTACCCGCTTCGCCCCCTCGCCCACCGGCTACCTGCATATCGGCGGCGCCCGCACCGCGCTGTTCAACTGGCTGTTCGCGCGCCGGCATGGCGGGCAATATCTGCTGCGCATCGAGGATACGGACCGCGCCCGCTCCACCCCCGAGGCGGTGGCGCAGATCATCGAAAGCCTCGATTGGCTGGGCCTGCCGCCGGACGAGCCGCCGGTGATGCAGACCGCGCAGGAAGCCCGCCATGCCGAGGTGGCGCGCGAGCTGCTGGCGCGCGGCCGTGCCTACCTCGCCTATGACACGCAGGATGAGCTGGCGGCGCAGCGCGCGGCGGCCGAGGCGGCGAAGCGCCCCTTCAAATATGATGGCAGCCGCTGGATCGGGCTGGATCCCAGCCAGGCGCCGAGCGTGGCCCCGGCGATCCGCATCATCGCGCCCCGCGAAGGCGAGACGGTGGTCGAGGATCTGGTGCAGGGTACGGTGCGCGTCGCGGCGTCCGAGCTGGATGACATGATCATCCTGCGCAGCGACGGCACGCCCACCTACCTGCATGCGGTGGTGGTCGACGACCATGACATGCGCATCACCCATGTGATCCGCGGCGATGACCACCTGACCAACACCTTCCGCCAATGCATGGTCTACGACGCGATGGGCTGGCGGCGGCCGCACTTCGCGCACATCCCGCTGATCCATGGCGCCGACGGCGCGAAGCTGTCGAAGCGGCATGGCGCCGTGGGTGCGCTGGAGTTCCGTGACCAGGGGCTGCTGCCCGAAGCCGTCTGCAACTACCTGCTGCGGCTGGGCTGGGGCCATGGCGACACCGAGATCATCGGCATGGCGGCGGCGGCGCGCATCTTCGACCTGGCCGATGTCGGCCGCGCGGCATCCCGCATGGACTACAAGAAGCTGCTGCATGTGAATGGCGTCTGGCTGCGCACGGCCGAGGATGCCCGGTTGGTCGACCTCACGGTCGCAAGGCTCGGCACGCGCGACATCGCCGTGACCGATGGCGCCGTGGCGCGGATCGAAGCGCTGATGCCCGACCTGAAGGAACGCGCGCGGACGCTGGATGATCTGGCGGATGCGGTGCGCTTCGCGCTGGCCGATGGCGCGCCGGTGCCCGACGCCAAGGCCGCCCTGCTGCTGACCGAGGCAGCGCGCGCGCGGCTGGCCGACCTGGCCGAGTTCCTGTCGGCCGCGCCCTGGGCACGCAGCGACCTGGAACATTGGCTGCGCGACTATGCCGAGGTGAAGGGCATCAAGCTTGGCGAGGTGGCGCAGCCGCTGCGCGTGGCGCTCACCGGCAGCACGCAGAGCCCGCCGATCGACGCGGTACTGGTGGCGCTGGGCCGCGCGGAAGCGCTGGCGCGGATCAGCGCCGCTGCCGGCAGCGTCTGATAAACCCAGATTCCTTCGGCGTCTGGGTTTACCAACGGCCGAATTGAATGACCTGCGGCCAGCGAAGCTGGCCGAGGCCGCGAACGCGGCCCGGCGCCTGAGGGCGCGAAAAAGATACCAAAGAGTCGCTGCACGCGACCGTTGGCATGAGGGCCCGCCCGCTCAGCCGAAGCGCAGGAACAGCCGCGAATAGGGGCCGCGCAACCCCTGCGCGGTCCGCAGGATCGCCGCGGGGTCGCCAGCGCGCACCGCGGTGCGGAATGTCGCGACGGCGGCGCGGTTGGCCGCCTCCATCGCCCCGAAGTCAGGGTCGGCGCGCAACGTATCCGACGCGGCCGGCAGCAGCCGTTCGGCCAGATGGTGCAGCACGCCCGCCAGCTCACGCAGCTCGGCCAGCTTCGCCAAGCCCTCGGCGGCCAGCGGCGCGGCGCGCTCCATCTCCGCGTGATAGAGGTTCATGGCGTCGCTGAAGGTGACCACGCCGTTGCGCGCGCGGAGGGCACCGAGCAGGTCGCGGATTTCCTCCAGCGTCTCATGCGACGCCGCCAACTGCCCGGCCACGGCCTCGACCTCGGCTTTGCCAAGCACGACAGCCACCCGCGCCGCCAGCGCGGGCCATCCCGTCTCATCGGCATAGGGCACCGGCAGCGGCGGCGTGAAGCGGGCAGCCAGCGCCTGCCAGCCCGCCGCGGTGCTGCGAATGGCTGTCAGCGCGGCCTCCTGCGGCCCATTATTGGTCCGGAATAGCGCCGCCCGGTAATCCGGATAGACCTGCGCGATGGCGTCGGTCAGCGGGTCTGCGCCGCGTGCCGGCGCACACAGCACCAACAGGGTCAGCAGGAGCGCAAGGCGTCGCATGGGCAGGACTCCCCCAATGTGTCGGGCAACCGCCGGCTGACAGGATGGTGCTTTCCGGGCGCGACGAGACGAGAGCACGAGCCGCGTTCATGCGAAAGCAGCGCGTGCGCCAGGGCCGCCCGGCGGCCTTCGCAACGGCGGCGAAGCCTCCCGCCGGGTCGCCTCACATCCGCTCGATCAGCTCGATCTTGTAGCCGTCCGGATCCTCGACGAAGGCGATCACGGTGGTGCCGAACTTCACCGGCCCCGCTTCGCGCGTGACCTTGCCGCCGCCGGCGCGCACCGCCTCACAGGCCGCCTTCACGTCGGGCACGCCGAGTGCGAGGTGCCCGAAGCCGGTGCCGATCTCATACCTGTCGACGCCGTAATTGTAGGTCAGCTCGATCTCCGCCTGGCCTTCCTGGTTGCCGCCGCCGTAGCCGAGGAAGACCAGCGTATACTTGCCCTCCGGCACGTCGCGCCGGCGCAGCTCCTTCAGGCCGAGCAAACTGGTGTAGAAGGCGATGCTGCGGTCCAGATCGCCGACGCGCAGCATGGTGTGCAGGAAGCGGCCGGTCATGTCTCGGTCTCCTTGAGGAGGGTGGTGGGGCGGATGGCTTGCAGGAACAGCCCTGCCGCATCCGCCGCCGCGATGGTTGCGTCACGCTCCAGCAGGATGGTGCCTGCCGCGTTCTGGCGGGCCTCGAGGGCGATGCCGGCAAGCCCGGCCGCCGCGGCGGCCGCCACCGTGTCGGGCCCGATCACGGGCAGGTCGATCCGGCGGTCCTGGCGCGGCTTCACCAGCTTCACCAGCACGCCGCCGCCGCCCGCCCGCATCAGGCCACCGGCGCGCGCCAGCATGGCATCCGTACCCTCGATGGCTTCCACCGCCAGCACCAGCCCCTGCTGCACCACGCAGCCCTGGCCGACATCGGCGCGGCCGAGCGCCAGCGCCACCTCCGCGCCGCGACGAATATCCACCCAGGCGGCCTCGTCCGGTGCATGGCGGCCGAGCTGGCCTTCCTCGACCAGCAGCGCACCCAGCACCTCCTGCGCGCCCATCGGGTTGAAGCCGAGCTCGCGCACCAGTTCCAGCGCGCGTCGCAGCAGCGCGTCATCACCGCCGAACATGGCGCGCGGGCCCAGCCGGGCGACCAGCTTGGCACCCTCGGCATCGAAGCGCAGCGCGCTCAGCGAGGGGCGCTCGACGCGCCCGCACATCACCACATCCTGCACGCCGGCCGCGCGCAAAACCCCCACAAGGCGCCCGATCTGGCCAAGCGCCAACCGATCGGCAAAGGCCACCTCGCGCCAGAGTGCCGGGTCGGCGAAGCCATCCAGCAGGACCACGCAAACCGGGCGGCCGGTGCGCCGAACCGCCTCGGCCACGCGGAGCGGCATGCTGCCGCCCCCGGCCACGATGCCGAGCGGGCTCACGCGCCCTCCTCCTCCTCCTCGCCGGAGCGGCCGAAGGGGCAAAGCCCATGGCGGCCCCGGTTGCGGGCGAAGTCGAGCATCTCGGCGACCAGCGGGTCGTCGGACTGGGCGGCGATGGCCGCCACCTGCTCCTCCGGCCGGCCGCCGCGATAGAGATCGTGCATGGCGCGCGCCATCCCGATTACCGCACCCTGGCTGAGGCCGAGCCGGCGGCGAAGGCCGATCGTGTTCAGCCCGCGCACCGTGGCGCGATAGCCCTTGGCGCGGGTGAAGGGCAGCAGGTTGCGCTCCAGCCCCGACATGCCGGCCAGCATCGCCATCCGGCCGATGCGCACGAATTGCTGCACCGCTGCGCCGCCCTGGATCACCGCATGGTCGCCGACCTCGACATGGCCCGCGAGCATGGCGTTGTTCACCAGGATCACGCCATCGCCCAGCCGGCAATCATGGCCTATATGGGCCACGCACATGATCAGGCAGTCGGCCCCGATCCGGGTGACGCCGCCGCCCACGCTGCCGCGATGGATGGTGGCATGTTCGCGCACCTGCGTGCGCGCCCCGATCTCCACCCGCGTCGGCTCGCCGCGATATTTCAGGTCCTGCGGCGGCAGCCCGATAGTGGCAAAGGGATAGACCGTGACACCCTCATGCAGGGTGACATGGCCATCCAGCACGACATGGGCGACCAGCCGGACGCCCGCATGCAGCACCGCGCCCGCGGCCACGATGCAGCCTGGCCCGATCTCGACGCCGGGCGCCAGCTGGGCGCCGGGATCGACCGAGGCGGTGGGGTGGATCCGCGGCGCGGCTTCCGACGCGCTCACTTGTCGAGGATCATCGCGGAATAGGTCGCTTCGGCCACCACGCGGCCTTCCACCTTGGCTTCGGCGCTGAACTTCCAGATGTTGCCGCGCGAGCGCTGCTTCTGGACATGCACCCGCATCTGATCGCCCGGCACCACCGGCTTGCGGAACTTGGCGCCCTCGACGGTCATGAAATACACCAGCTTGCCCTGCGCCGAGGGGCCGAGCGTCTCCACCACCAGCACGGCCGCGGTCTGCGCCATGCTTTCGATGATCAGCACGCCCGGCATCACCGGATGCGCCGGGAAATGGCCCTGGAAGAAATTCTCGTTGATGGTCACGTTCTTGATGCCGATGGCCGAGACGCCGGCCACCACCTCCTCGACTCGATCCACCATCAGGAAGGGGTAGCGGTGCGGGATCGCCTGCATGATGCGGGCGATGTCGTAGGCCTCCACGCGGGTCGGCGCGGCGGCATTCTCTGTCGCGGTCATGGCTCCCTCGTCAATCTCCACCCCTCGCCGTCTGTCCTAATCCAGGCGGGGCGGCAGGGGAACAGGCAAGCGTGCGGGCGCATGCCAGCCGCCGCTTGCAGCGACTCGTTGGCATGTTTTTTTTTCGCCTCATGCGCTGGCGCCCCATGGGCATGGCGCCCGCGGGATCCCATCGGACCGATCGCTCCGATGGGGGCCCCGGGCGGGCGCAGATCAATCAACTCGACCGTTGGTTTCAGTTGCCGCGGCCCGCCAGCTTGCGCAGGGCCGCGATGGCGCGGAAGGTCTCGCGCAGCGGCCAGGCGGGCGTGCCGCCCACCTTCGCGCCGGCTTCAAGGTCGTTCATGACGCCGGACTGGGCCGCCACCTGGGCGCCCGAGCCGACGGTGAGGTGGCCGGCCACGCCCGCCTGCCCGCCAATCTGCACGCCATCGCCAAGCGTGACCGAGCCCGAGATGCCGACCTGCGCCACGAGCACGCAGGCGCGCCCGGTCTGCACATTGTGCGCGACCTGCACCATGTTATCGAGCCGCGTCCCGGCGCCCAGCACCGTGTCCCGCTGGCTGCCGCGATCGATGCAGGCATTCGCGCCGACATCGACGAAATCGCCCAGCAGCACGCGGCCGAGTTGGGGCACCGTCTCGAACCGGCCGCCCGGCGCCAGCGCGAAGCCAAAGCCTTCCTGGCCGATCCGCGCCCCGGGATGCACCACCACGCCCTGTCCCAGGATGGCGTGGCTCAGGCTGGCATGGGCGCCGATGCGGCAATTCGGGCCGAGCACCACGCCCTCGCCAATCACCGCCAGCGGGCCGATGATGCAGCCCGGGCCGATCTCGGCGCCGGCCCCGATGACGGCCTGCGGGCCCACCTCGGCATCGGTGGCCAGCCTGGCCGTGGGATCCACGATCGCGCTGGGATGGACACCGCCGCGGGCAGGGCGCGCCGGATGCAGCCGCGCGGCCAGACGGGCGAAGGCCAGATAGGGGGTCGGGCTCAGCAGGCCGGCGACGCCTTCCGGCAGACGTCCGGCCAGGTCGGCCGACAGAACCACCGCGCCGGCGCGCGTCGCGGCCAGCGCGGGCAGATAGCGGCGATTGTCGAGGAATGACAAGGCATCGGGCCCCGCCTCCTCCAGCGGGCCCACGGTGCGCAGCAACAGGTTCGCGTCGCCCCGCGCCTCGGCGCCCACCAGCGCCGCCGCTTCGCCCAGCGTCAGCGGCGGGCCGGCGGGATGAAAGCGCGGATCGACGGGCACGCGCCTTAGCGCCGCGGCTGGGCGGGCTGCGCCGGCGCCGGCGCCGGGCGCGGCTGCGCGGCCGGGGCGGCGGCCGGCGCCTCGCCATCGGCCGGCAATTGCACCGCGCGCATCGCCCGGTTGAGCTGGGCCGAGACTTCCTCGGTGATGTCGAAGGCCTGGTCGGTGTTCAGGATCACCAGGGGCCGCGGCAACACCAGATTCACCCCGCGGCTGGCCGCCACCTGGCGGATCACCGCGCCGAGCGCCTGCTCGATCTGGCCGAGTCCGGCCTGTGCCGCCTGGTCGATGGCGCGCGAGCGGTCGCGGAAGATGCGCTGCGCGTCGGTGATGCGGTCCTGCAAATCACGTTCCCGCGCGCGCAGCGTCTCGGGCGGCAGGGTGGCCCGGCCGGCGGCCAGCGCCTGCTGTTCCTCGCGCCAGCGGCCCTGTTCGCGCTGCAAATCCTCATTCAGGCGGGTGCGGCGGCGCTCGATCTCCTCGCGCACCTGGTTGAAGGCGGCGGACAGGCGCTGCACCTCGGGGATGTCGACGATGGCGATCACCGGCGCGGGCGGTCGCTGGCCGGCCTGGGGCTGGGCCGGGCGGGCGGGCTGGCCCTGGGCGGGCCGTGGTGGCTGGGCCTGCGCCGGCGCCTGGCCCTGCGGCCGCGGCTGGCCGGGGACGAACCATTCCTGCCCCTGTCCTTGCCCCTGGGGCTGCGCCTGCGCCAGGACCGGCGGCGCGAACAGCAACGCGGCGATGAGGGTGAAGCGCGGCAGGAGACGGGTCATCAGGTGTTTCCGTGGCAGGTCAGAAGCGCGTGCCGAAGCCGAAGCGCACAGTCTGGGTTTCGTCATAGCTCTTCTTCACCACGGCCTGGGCGATGTCGATGTTGATCAGCCCGACCGGCGTCCGCCAGGAGACGCCGAAGCCCGCGCCGACTCGCGGCTCGCCATCATCCACCACGGTCGGGCCCGAGACCGGCGTGCCGGACAGCACGCCGACATCGACGAAGGCGCGGCCCAGCAGCCCGATTTCGGATGGCAGCGGCAGCGGGAAGCGGAATTCGGTGGTCTGGGTGAGCAGCGTCCGCCCGCCGAGCGGATCGCCCGCCGCGGTGTCGCGCGGGCCGGCACCGGCCAGCTGGAAGCCGCGCAGGTTTTCGCCGCCGAGGAAGAAGCGGTCGATGATGCGCTCCGGCCGGCCGCCCCAGGGTTGCAGGGTGCCGGCGCTGCCGGTCAGCGCGATCACATAGTCGGGGTCGCCCAACAACCGTTCCAGCGGGATATAGCCGGCGATGTCGAAGCGCAGGCGCGCATAGGCCACATCGCCGCCAAGCCCCGCCAGATCGTTGCCGATGCGCACCACATAGCCCTGGCGCGGCTCGATCCGGCTGTCACGGCGGTCATAGGTCAGGGTCTGGCTGACCTGCGACAGCAGCGTGATGCCCACCTGTTCCTGGATGAAGCGGCTGGCCAGCGGATCGACATCGTAGATCTCACGCTGCACCAGCGCGTAGGACACGTTCTGGCGCAGATATTCGTTGATCTCGTAGCCGGCGCGCAGCGCGAAGCCGGCCCGCTTCTCGCGATAGCCCGAGGTCTCGATCAGGTTGCGCGTGATGTAGAAGATGTCGAAGCCGGCCGCGAGGTTGCGGTCCAGGAAGGACGGGTCGGTGACCGAGAAATCAACCTGCTGGCGGCGCTGCGCGAGCAGCGTCTGCAGGCGGGCGTCGACGCCGGCGCCCAGGAAGTTGCGCTCGCGGATGCCGAAATCGGCCAGCAGGCCGGCATCCGTGGAAAAGCCGCCGCCCAGCGAAATCTCGCCGGTGGGGCGTTCGACCACCTGGGTGGTCAGGTTCACCCGGTCGGGCGCCGAGCCCGGCGCGGGGGTGATCTCGGCGGTGCTGAAATAGCCAAGGTCGCGGATGCGCTGGCGCGAGCGGCGAAGCTGCGCGGCGTTGAAGGCGTCGCCCTCGGCCAGGCGCAGCTCGCGCCGGATCACCCGGTCGGCGGTGCGCGAATTGCCGCGGATGTCGATCCGCTCGATGTAGTTGCGCGGGCCCTCGCCAACCTCGAAGCCGATATCGACGCGACTATTCTCGCGGTCGCGCGTCACGCGCGGCGTGACCTCGACGAAGGGGACGCCCCTGAGGCCCACCGCATCGGCCAGCGCCTCGGTCGAGGTCTCGACGGCGTCGCCATCGTACCAGTCACCCTCGGTGACGGTCACGTCGCGGCGGAGCGATTGCGGATCCACGTTCCGCAGGTTGCTGGTGATGTCGATCTTGCCCACGCGATAGCGGGGGCCTTCATTGATCGTGTAGGTCACGAAGAAGCCGCTGCGGTCCGGCGCCAGTTCGGCGGTGCTGCCCACGATCTGCACATCGGCATAGCCGTTGCGCAGGTAATGGCGGCGCAGCAATTCCCGGTCGAAGCCCAGCCGTTCCGGATCATAGACATCGGAGGTGGACAGCAGCCGGTACCAGGCCTGTTCGCGCGTGCCGACCACGTCGCGCAGGCGCGAGTCGCTGAAGGCCGTGTTGCCCACGAAGTTCACGCGGCTGACCAGGGCGGCCTCGCCCTCGGTGATCTCGAAGACGATGTCGACGCGGTTCTGGTCGAGCTCGATGATCTTGGGCTCGACGCGCGCGCCGAAGCGGCCGCGGCGGGCATAGATCTCCAGGATGCGCTGCCGGTCGCCCTCGGCCGCCTGCGGCGTGAAGACGGCGCGCGGACGCAGTGTGAGGTTGGGCTGCATATTGTCGTCGCTGACCTTCGAATTTCCTTCGAAGGCCACGCGATTGACGATCGGGTTTTCCTGCACCGCCACGCGGATGCGATCGCCGTCGCGGGTGATTCGTACGTCGCGGAACAGGCCGGTTGCGAACAGCGTGCGCAGGCTGCGGTCCAGCCGGTCCGCGTCGAACGCGTCGCCCGGCTGCAGCAGCATGTAGGAGCGGACGGTTTCGGTTTCGATCCGCTGGTTGCCGGTCACGTCGACGGCGCGCACCACGCCGCCGGCAGGCTGGATGGCGGCCGGTGGCTGCGCGCGTGTCGGGCGCGGCTGGGCCTGCGCCGGGGGCACCGTCACGGCCAGGGCCAGCAGGCTGCTGGCCAGAAGGGCAGGGATGCGCGGAAGCCGGTGGACGACCAAGGGCGAGAATCCCAGAACGGAGGCCAGGGGATACCCCAGGCGCGGCGTGGCGAGGGGCGGGAACCTAGCGGAGGCGGCCGCGCGCCGCCACCCCCGGCCGGGCAGCGCCCGTCAACCAAACAGGATCAGCCGAACAGCCCGGTTGCCCAGCGAACCACGCCAAGCTGGGACAGATCGTTCCAGGTCGCGAAGACAAACAGCGTGATCAGCAGCGCAAAGCCTGCGCGGAAGCCGATTTCCTGCGCGCGCGGCGGCAGCGGCCGGCCGCGGATCGCCTCGGCCGCGTAGAACATCAGGTGGCCGCCATCCAGCACGGGGATGGGGAACAGGTTGATCAGCGCCAGGTTCACCGACAGCACCGCCATGAAGGAGACAAGGCTGGCCAGCCCCATCTCGGCCACCTGGCCGGACATTTGCGCGATGCGCAGCGGGCCGCCCAGATCCTCGGTCCCCCGCCCGCCGGCGATCATCTGCCACACCGCGCCCAGCGTCTGCACCGTGATGTCGGCGGTCTGCACCGTGCCGGCCCACAGCGCCGAGGCCGGGTCCATGCGCACGAATTCGGCGGCCGCCGCCGAAATGCCCAGCACGCCGACCGCCGCCGCGCCCTCGCCCCGCCGCTCGGGCGTCGCGGTCACGTCGATTCGGGAACCGGCGCGGTCCAGCTCCACCCGCACGGGCTGGCCGGCGCGGGGCTGGATATGGCCCTGCACCTGCTCGAAGCGGGACATGGGCTGGCCATCCAGCGCGACGATCCGGTCGCCCGGCGCGATGCCGGCCCGGGCCGCGGCCCCGCCCTCGGCCACCGTGCCGACGGAGGTGGTGGAGCCTGGCTGGCCGAGTGTGGTGTAGATGCCGGCGAACAGCAGCACCGCCAGCAGGAAATTGGCCGCCGGACCAGCGGCCACCACGATGGCACGGTCGCGCACCGGCTTTTCGTGGAAGGTCTCGCCGATGCGCCAGGTGGCGCGGACCTCGGGCGGCGCATCCTCGGGCGTTTCCTGCCCGTGCAGCTTCACATAGCCGCCGAGCGGCAGCCAACCGACGCGCCATTCCGTGCCGCGCCGGTCGGTCCAGGTCGCGAGCGCGCGGCCGAAGCCCACCGAGAAGCGCTCCACATGGATGCCGCGCCAGCGTGCGGCCAGATAGTGGCCAAGCTCGTGGATGAAGACCAGGACGCCCAGCACCAGCACGAAGGCCAGGATGGAGCGGAGCGGCTCGGGCAGGAAATCCAAGGCAGCCTCCAGTTTCAGCCGAGGCGCGCGCGGCAATCCGCATGCGCTCCCGCAACGCGTCGCGCCTCGGCGTCGAGGGCGATGATGGTGGCGAGCCCGGCCGCACCCTGCCCCTCGATCGCCGGCGCGCCCAGCTGGCTGAGCGCCGCCTCCACCACCCGCGCGATATCGAGGAAGCCGAGCCGCCGGTCGAGGAAGCGGGCCACCGCGACCTCATTGGCCGCGTTCAGTATGGTTGGCGCGCCGCCCCCCGCATGCAAGGCCTCTCGCGCCAGGCGCAGTGCGGGAAAGCGGATCGGGTCGGGGGCGAAGAACTCCAGCCGGGCCAGCGCCGCCAGATCCAGCCGTGGCGTGGCCACCGCCATCCGCTTCGGCCAGGCCAGGGCATGGGCGATCGGCGTGCGCATGTCGGGCGTGCCGAGCTGCGCGATCAGGCTGCCATCGGCGAACTGCACCAGCCCATGCACCGCCGATTGCGGATGGACCAGCACCTCGATCCGCTCGGGCGGCAGGGCGAACAGGCGCGCCGCCTCGATCACCTCAAGCCCCTTGTTCATCATGGTGGCGCTGTCGACGCTGATCTTGGCGCCCATCGACCAGACCGGGTGCGCCACGGCCTGCTCGGGCGTCGCCGCTTCCATCCGGGCCAGGTCCCAGCTGCGGAAGGGCCCGCCCGAGGCGGTCAGGATGATGCGCTCGGCGGCCGAGGCATCCTCGCCATTCAGCGCCTGGAAGATGGCGTTATGTTCGGAATCGACGGGCAGCAGCGTGGCGCCGCCGGCCTTGGCGGCGGCCAGCACCAGGTCGGCCGCGCAGACCAGGCTTTCCTTGTTGGCCAGCGCCAGCACCCCGCCCCGCGACAGGCAAGCCAGGGTGGAGCGCAGCCCGGCGGCGCCGACAATGGCGGCCATCGTCCAATCGGCCGGGCGGGCCGCCGCCGCCACCACCGCATCCGGGCCGGCCGCGGTCTCGATACCCGTGCCGGCCAGCGCCTCAGCCAGCGCGGCATGGGCGGCGGGGTCGGCCACGACGGCCAGCCGCGCGCCAAAATGCCTGGCCTGGGTAGCGAGCGTCGTCACGTCGCGGTTGGCGACCAGCGCCTCGATCCGGAAGGCGCCGGGCGGCGCGGCCTCGACCAGCGCCAGCGTCGAGCGGCCGACCGAGCCGGTGGAACCCAGAATGGTCAGGCTGCGCATTACGGAAATTCCCAAAGCAGGCGGCCATAACCCAGCGCGAAGGACAGCAGCGCGGCCACCGGTGCCGCGGCCAGCAGCCCGTCCAGCCGATCCAGCAGCCCACCATGGCCCGGGATCAGGCGCGACGTATCCTTCACCTGGAAGCGCCGCTTGATCCAGGATTCGAGCAGATCGCCCACCTGCGTCGCGGCGCCGAGCAGCAGCGCCACCAGCGCCACCGGCAGCAGCCCCGCGCCCGGTGTCACGATGGACGCGCAGACAGCCGCGACCGCGACACTGGCGGCCAGCCCGCCCAGCGCCCCGGACCAGGTCTTGTTCGGCGAAATGGCGGGGGCCAGCCGCGGTCCGCCGAAACGACGGCCCGCGACATAGGCGCCGATGTCACTCGCCCAGACCACCAGGAACAGGAACAGCACATTGGCGCGCCCGGCTTCCGAATCATGCCGCAATTCGATCAGCGCGATCCCGGCCAGCCCGATATAGAGCACGCCCGCCGCCAGCCGCGACGGCGCCAGCCCAAGCCGGTCCCGCGCCGCCCGGGCGCACCACCAGGCCAGCAGGAAGCCGCCCGCCAGCACCAGCAGGGCGAGGCGTGTCTGGTCGGCCACCGCGAAGGCCCCGGCCGCCAGCACCACGGAAGGCACCGCCAGCCCGGGCAGCACGCGGGTGCGCTGGCCGCACAGATGCACCCATTCCCAGGTCAGGATCGCCACCGCCAGGGCCATCATGGCCGCGAAGGGCACGGCGCCCAGCCAGATGCAGGCCAGCGCGGCCGGCATCAGCACCGCCGCCGACAGGACGCGCTTGCGCAGGTCCGACCAGCGGGGCGATCCGCCGGTGGAGACGGTTGCCCCCATCTCAGCCGGCTCGCGCACCGAAGCGGCGATCACGCCGGGCGAATTCCGACACCGCCTCGGCCAGGTGCGCCGCGCCATAGTCCGGCCAGAGCACGTCCTGGAAGACGAATTCGGCATAGGCGGCCTGCCAGAGCAGGAAGTTGGACAGGCGCTGTTCGCCGCTGGTGCGGATGATCAGGTCGGGATCGGGCATGTCGGCGGTGGACAGCAGGCGGCCGAAGGCGGCCTCGTCCAGCGCATTGGCCGCCAGCTGCCCGGCCTGCACGGCGGCGATGGCAGCGCGCGCCGCCGCCACGATCTCGGCGCGCGCGCTGTAGGACAGCGCGACATTCAGGTTCAGCTTCGTGCCGCCGGCGGTGCGCGCCTCGGCCTCGGCGATGGCGCGCACCAGCTCGGGGCCGAAGCGGTCGCGCTCACCAATCACCCGCAGCCGCACGCCCTCGCGCACCAGCGTATCCACCTCGGCGCGGAGATAGAGGCGCATCAGCGCCGTCAGGTCGCGCACCTCCTCGGCCGGGCGGCGCCAATTCTCGGCGGAAAAGGCGAACAGGGTCAGCCAGGGAATGCGGGCTTCGACCGCCGCCTGCACGGTGCGGCGCGCCGCCTCGGCGCCCGCCTTGTGGCCCATCGCGCGCGGCAGGCCCCGGGCGGTGGCCCAGCGGCCATTGCCGTCCATGATGATGCCGACATGCACCGGCAGCGGTGCCTCGTCGCCAGTCAGGGCTTGCGCGGCGGCGCGCATGCGGGGGGCCCGGAAGGCCGGCTCAACTGGTCCGGATGTCCTTTTCCTTCTCGGCCAGCGCCGCGTCGATCGCCTTGATGTGGGCGTCGGTCATCTTCTGGACCTCCTCGGTCCATCGCTTGCTGTCATCCTGGCTGACCTCGGACTTCTTGTCCTTCTCCCAGCCCTTCACCTTCTCCATCCCGTCGCGGCGGACGCCGCGCGTCGCCACCCGGGCGGATTCAGCGTATTTCTGCGCGGTCTTCACCAGATCGTTGCGGCGTTCCTGGGTCAGCGGCGGCAGCGGCACGCGGATGACCTGGCCTTCCGACATCGGGTTCAGGCCGAGGCCGGAATCGCGGATCGCGACCTCCACCGCCTTCACCGAGGATTTGTCCCACACCTGCACCGACAGCAGGCCGGGCCCGGCCACCGAGATGTTGGACACCTGGTTCAGCGGCTGCACGGCGCCATAGACCTCGACGCGGATCGGCTCCAGCAGCGCCGGGCTGGCGCGGCCGGTGCGCAGGCCCGCGAATTCCTTGCGCAGCGTTTCCATGGCGCCATCCATGCGGCGCTGCAGGTCCTTCTTGAAGGCGGCGAAATCGGCGGGCATCGCTTCTTCCCTCGTTTTACGGGTCGACGACCGTGGTGAAGCGGCCATCCCCCAGCATGACCGAGGTGAAGGCCCCCGGCTCATGGATGTTGAACACGACGATCGGCAGCTTGTTCTCGCGCGCCAGGCTGATGGCCGCGGCATCCATGACCGCCAGGTCGCGGGAGAGCATTTCCAGGTAGGTCAGCGTCTCATAGCGTTCCGCATGGGGGTTTTTCCGGGGATCGGCGGAATAGACGCCATCCACCTGGGTGCCCTTCAGCAGCGCGTCGCAGCCCATCTCGGCCGCGCGCAGCGCGGCGGCGGTGTCGGTCGTGAAGAAGGGGTTGCCGGTGCCGGCGGCGAAAATCACCACGCGGCCCTTTTCCATATGGCGCATGGCGCGGCGGCGGATGAAGGGCTCGCACAGGCTGGCCATCGGGATGGCGCTCTGCACGCGCGTATCCACGCCGACCTTTTCCAGGGCGTTCTGCATGGCCAGCGCATTCATCACGGTGGCCAGCATGCCCATGCCATCGGCCTGGGTCCGGTCCATGCCGGCCGAGGCGCCGGCGACGCCGCGGAAGATGTTGCCGCCGCCAATCACCATGCAGACCTGGATATCGAGCTTGATCACCGCACCGACATCCTCGGCAATCGCCTTCAGCGTCGCGAGATCGAGCCCATAGTCGCGCCGACCCATCAGCGCCTCACCCGACACCTTCAGCAGCACGCGCTTGTAGATCGGGGGGCGACTCATGGGCTTGGCGGATCCTCGGGCAGTGATAGCAGACTAGGCCCTGCAATCGGGCGGCAGCAAGGCAAGCCGCGCCCGTTCCGGAACACTCAGGCCTTGCCGGCGGCGGCGGCCACGTCGGCCGCGAAGTCCGAGACGGTCTTCTCGATGCCCTCGCCAAGCTGGAAGCGGGCAAAGCCGGTCAGCTTGCCGCCGGCCTTGGCCACGACCTGCTTCACCCGGCTTTCACCATCATGCACCCAGACCTGCTCCAGCAGGACCACTTCCTCATAATACTTCCGGATGCGGCCCTCGATCATCTTCTCGATGATGGCGGGGGGCTTGCCCGAACCGGCCGCCTGCTCCCGCAGGACCGCGCGCTCGCGCTCCAGCGCCGAGGGGTCGACCGCGTCCACATCCAGCGCGTCCGGGCGGGCGGCGGCCACATGCATGCCGATCTGCCGCCCGAGGGTCTCCAGCGCCGCGATCTCGCTCGACGCTTCCAGCGCCGCCAGCACGCCGATCTTGCCGAGGCCCGGCTTGACGGCGTTGTGCATGTAGGTGGCGACGGTGCCCGACGGCACGCGCAGCACGCGGGCGCGGCGGATGCTCATGTTTTCGCCGATGGTGGCGATCATCCGGGTGAGTTCTTCCTGCACCGAATGGGTGGTGCCGGGGAAGGTCGCGGCCTTCAGTGCCTCGACATCCTCGCCCACGCTCAGCGCCAGGCTGGCCACTTCGGCGACGAAATTCTGGAAGGTCTCGTTGCGCGCCAGGAAGTCGGTCTCGGCATTCACCTCGACCATGGCAGCGACGGTGGGGCCGGAGGCCACGCCCACCAGGCCCTCGGCGGCGACGCGCCCGGACTTCTTGGCGGCGGCCGACAGGCCCTTGGCGCGCAGCCAGTCGATGGCGGCGTCCATGTCACCCTGCGCTTCCACCAGCGCCTTCTTGCAGTCCATCATGCCCGCGCCAGTCTTCTCGCGCAGGTCACGCACCATCGCGGCGCTGATCTCGGCCATGATCGGTCTCCGTCTTGTGCGAACCGCGCCGGGGCTGCCGGCGCGGCAAGGGAACATAAAGGTTGCCCCGACAGGGGCAGGGCATCAGACGGCGGCGGGGGCCGCGTCTTCGGCAGGCGGGACAAGCTCGGGCAGAGCCTCGACCGGCAGGTCGGCCTGCGCGCCCATGTCGGCGCCCGAGGCGGACATTTCGGCCGAGATGCCATCCAGCACCGCGCCCGCAACCATGTCGCAGTACAGGTGGATGGCGCGGATCGCGTCATCATTGCCCGGAATCGGATAGGCGATGCCCGAGGGGTCGGCGTTGCTGTCCAGCACGGCCACGACCGGGATGTTCAGCTTGTTCGCTTCCTCAATCGCCAGCTTCTCCTTCACCGTATCGATGACGAAGATGATGTCCGGCAGGCCGCCCATGTCCTTGATGCCGCCCAGCGCGCGATCAAGCTTTTCCTTGTCGCGCGTCAGCATCAGGATTTCCTTCTTGGTCAGGCCCTGGATGTTGCCGCCAAGCTGGTCTTCCATGGTCTTGAGGCGCTTGATGCTGCCCTGGATGGTCTTCCAGTTGGTCAGCATGCCGCCCAGCCAGCGATGGTTCACGTAATACTGGCCGCAGCGCGCGGCGCTTTCCGCCACGTAATCGGCCGCCGCCTTCTTGGTGCCGACGAACAACACGCGGCCACCGCCGGCCACCACGTCGCGCACGGCGCGCAGCGCGCGGTCCATCAGGGGCACGGTCTGCTGCAGGTCCAGGATATGCACCTGGTTGCGGATGCCGAAGATGTAGGGCGCCATCTTCGGGTTCCAGCGGCGCGTATTGTGGCCGAAATGCACGCCCGCCTCGAGCAGGCCGCGCAGGGTAACGTCGGGCATCGCCATGGGCGAAATTCCTTTATCCAGCTTCCAAAGGTCCGGTTCGGCCTCCGCGCCGCAACCCCCACCCCGAACCGAGGGGCAAGGACCGGACCCTTTCGCCCCAAAGGGCCGGAAGGGTGCGCCGCGTGTGGATTTGCCGCGCGGGGTCTCCCCCGCACGGCCGACGCGCTATGCCCCAACCGCGCGCTTGCCGCAAGGTCGCCCGTGCCTATGCTGCACGCCGATGCGCATCCT
>Ga0247843_1001954_pt1 | contig 39367 bp, 34 predicted proteins | sample LaCruzMarch2017__FD_192420 | JGI IMG/M metagenome (GOLD analysis project Ga0247843, IMG submission 192420) | Freshwater microbial communities from meromictic Lake La Cruz, Castile-La Mancha, Spain - LaCruzMarch2017_8m | ecosystem: Environmental > Aquatic > Freshwater > Lake | place: Spain...
CAAAAGTCTTTAAGTAGGTTAGGCCATTTATTATATAAATCTATTTTATTTTCCCAAGACTTTTTTGGGAAAACCGTTTTTGGACATTTATAAATGTCCAAATTTGAGTTTGGGAAAATAGTCTTGGAAAAACATGCGTTTGTGAGCATAATGAAAAATTAGCGTCTGGGACCCGAAAATAAAATTTTCACTTTGTGACCATAAATTTTTTATTTTTTCGACGTTTTTAATTATAAAACTTTAGGCGTTTTTTTCTGTAACTATATAAAGGATGACAGATGATGACAATTTTACGCAAGATTACGCCGAAAATTTTGGATGCGCTAAATGCTTATTCAAATGCTGTAAAAAAAGTGATTGGGAAAGACACATAATTACACTGAAACATAAAAAAAATGTAAATGAGTTACCAAAAGATTACAAACCGAATTTGAAAAGCGCAAGCTCACATCTAATTTGTGATTGTGGAAAAATGTATAAACACCGGCAAGGTTTGTGGAAGCACAAACAAAATTGTAAGGGAAGTAACGACCAAACAATTTCGTTTGATTCAAACGTTGTTGTCCAACTATTGAAACAAAATGATGAATTCAAAACTTTGATAATAGAGCAAAATAAATCAATGATGGATCAAAATAACAAGATGATTGAAACTGTCAAAGAGGTTTGTAAAAACAACAATACTAACATAATGAATAATTCTCATAATAATGTCAATTCCAATAACAAAGCATTTAATCTCAACGTCTTTTTGAACGAGGAATGTAAAGATGCTATGGATATTAACGATTTTATAGATTCTGTCAAACTCCAATTGTCTGATCTTGAACTGGTTGGCAAACTTGGTTTCGTTGACGGGATCTCCAGCATTATAATCAAGAACTTGAAAGCCCTAAAAGTGAATGAACGACCTGTTCACTGTACTGACATGAAGAGAGAAACAATGTATGTGAAGGAGCAAGGTATTTGGGAAAAACAAGAAGGCGATTATAAAAATCTTAGGAAAGTCATCAAACGCATAGCATTCAAGAACAGCAAGAATCTCAGTCTCTATAAGGAATTACACCCCGATTACAATGACTATTATTCCAAGCATTCCGACCATTATCTAAAACTACAAATCGAGGCCTTTGGAGGGTCAGGGAATGAGACGATTGACAATGAGAACAAGATCATAAAAAAGATTGCCAAGGAGATGACGATTGACAAGAGCCATTAGAACAATGGTTTGTTTTGTTCGACTAATCTCAAATCTTCGATTTCGTTAATATCCAGTAATTTGAAGTCATCACTTGTGCGAGTACGATAATGATCACCATCGCCTCTTGTACATTTTATTTCATCCCAATATTGTTTCGATTGACATGAATAATGATTCAATATAAAATAATTGTGATCGAACAATTGAAAATATCGACCATCCATATATATTGGGTCAACTGTTGTAGCATGATGAATATTTAATGAAATAAAATCATAATCGCTATTCACAATATATTTTTTAAAACAACGTGCGTTTGTTTCTCTCCGTGTGAAACTATTCACAATTGAAGAAGGTTGTGTAATGTGACCATTAGACCCAAATAAAAGATCATTAATTTGGATTTGCGCCAAATGACTAAATTTTTCAACCAATAATTTACTCAAATTGATATGAGATGGAGACCACAAATATTCATCTAAATCAATCATTAATAACCATTTAGTTTCTTTTATATGAGGCAGTATAAAATGATTATACGAATCCTTTTGCCGGCCACAATAATAAGGAAATTTATGTGAATTGAACAATGTAATTTGATTTTTATCAAGATACGGTTGAAGGACTTCCATGAACGAATCGGTACTATCATCATTCACCAAATAAAAATGTTCGACACCATGAAATAAATAATGATCGAGCCACTCTTTGAGAATAGGTGACTCATTCTTGAACATAGCTCCAACAGAAAGTGTATACATGTAATTATTCATAAATTGTATTTAATATTTTAAAAACTTAAATATTAAATGTTAAGTAAATGTACATGCCGAAACAAATTATAAGCGAAATACAAAACAGAGATGCATTTCTAAATCTTTTGCAACACAATCCAGGCCTAATTGTTTTGAAATTGGGTGCTACATGGTGCGGACCATGTGCCCGAATAAAGGATGTGGTTCATGGTTTTTTTGCATCATCCCCAGATGATGTGGTGTGCGCTGACATTGACGTTGATGAGTCATTTGATTTCTATTCTTTCTTGAAGAGCAAAAAGATGGTGAATGGAATACCTGTTATGTTGTGCTATAAAAAGGGGAATCAAACATATATACCAGACGATGCGGTGACTGGTGCGGATCCAACCGAATTACATAAATTCTTTAATCGTTGTGGTGGTCACTTACTTGCGGCCCAAAGAATGAATCCCACAAAACCCAAATATTAAATTCTTTTGGTAGTGTATATGAAATCATTCTTGTTCCCCAAAATTATATTTTTTGCAATTCTCATTGTGCTCGCAATACTTTATAACAGATTTGAGAACAAACGATTGAGAGAAGAGAACCAGGATAATTATGAAACAATTCAAAAATATTTACTGGACGATGAAACTTTAGCCAAGAGTAAAAAACCAATCTTATGGATTCATGTTCCTTACGAATACAATTCTAGGAATTGGTTGAACTTTGGGTCCCGCAGTTCATTTGAACTCAATCAGCCGTATTTATATTTAACAGTTAAGAGCATAATAGACCAATGCCAAGACTCATTCACAATTTGTATCATTGACGATAGTTCGTTTCAGCGATTGTTGCCGTCATTCAACGTGGACATGACGAGCATTTCAAGCCCAATTTTGAATAATATGAGACAACTTGCCTTGATGAAATTATTGCACACCTACGGCGGCCTCATTTGCCCAATTTCGTTTGTATGTATCAAGAATTTGATAGGGATGTATGAAAAGGGAACTCGGAACGATATGATGTTTTTGTGCGAGACGAATGATCGTAACATTACATCAACGACCCACAATTTTTACCCGAGCTTGACTTTTTGCGGAGCGCCCAAAGAGTGCGCAACAGTTGGCAGTTTGATTGATTTCATCCAGCGCACCATGTCTCGTGATTACACGGCCGAAACTGAATTCTTGGGGAATTTCGACAGATGGGCAAACACGAGGATCCAAAAAGGTGAAATCAACTTGATTGATGGTCTGGAGATTGGTGTTAAAACAATTGATGAGAAACCGTTTTTGATAGATGACTTGATGTCGAATAATTATTTGAATTTGTACAAAGGGACTTATGGAATATTGATACCGGCCGAAGAAGTGCTGAAGAGACGCAAATTTGAGTGGTTTGCAAGAATGAGCCAAAAACAAATTTTAGAGTCCAACACAATTCTCGGCAACTATTTGTTGGTAAATGCTGCTGAGGGCGGTAACATTTTGGAGCCCCTTAAAAACAAAGAGGTCAAACGAAAATATGTTGGATTTTGGAAAACTCCAAATTATCCAGGTCTTTATGGGCTTCGTCCTATAAACCTTGGCGACAATCTTTTAAAGCAAGAGTATACAGGACGTTAAAATCCACTTTATGAATTTACATTTTACATCCATTTTATATAGTTTTTATAAAAATTATATAAAAATATTATTATAATTATATTAAATGGATAACAATGAACTACTTGAAAAAATAAAATTATTAGAACAAGAATTACATGAGACTAAAGAACATCTTAAAAAATATACTGCTCCTGCTAGCAGAAAATTATATTATGAAAAGAATAAAGAACAAATATTGGAAAGAATAAAGGCAAACCCAACACCACCAGATAAGAGAAAAGAATACAATAAAGAATCATATTTACGAAGAAAGGAAAAACTAAAAAAAGAAAAAATAAACTATGAGAATATTTAGGAATAAGTTTTATTTGTAAAATAACTTAAATTTAAATTCTTTATATAGTATACAAATGTGTAAGAAGAATAATTGTAAAAAGACCGCAATATTTAATTTTGTAGGGCTGAAACAGGTATATTGCGGCACATGCAAAGAACCAAATATGATAAATGTTACCAGAAAAAAATGTATTCATACAGATTGTAAGACTAGACCACATTATAACAAAGAAGGCGAGTCAAAGGCATTGTATTGTTCAGAACACAAATTGGAAGGGATGATAAACGTTATTAGCAAAACTTGTATTCACCAGGATTGTAAAAAGCAACCAAGTTGTAATAAAGAAGGAGAGTCAAAGGCATTATATTGTGCTACACACAAATTGGAAGGGATGATAAACGTTATTAGCAAAACATGTATTCACCAGGATTGTAAAAAGCAACCAAGTTATAATAAAGAAGGAGAGTCAAATGCATTATATTGTGCTACACATAAATTGAAAGGAATGATGAATGTGAAAGATAAAACTTGTATTCGCCCGAATTGTAACAAGCAACCAAGTTATAATAAAGAAGGTGAGACAAATGCATTTTATTGTGTCACACATAAATTGGAAGGAATGGTTAACTTGAAATATAAAACTTGTATCCAGGAGGATTGTAACAAGCAACCAAATTATAACAAAGAAGGCGAAACCAAACGTTTGTATTGTGGAGCACATAAATTGGAAGGAATGGTGAACGTGAATAATAAAACTTGTATCCATCCGGATTGTAAGAAACGGCCAAATTTTAACAAAGAAGGTGAGACTAAAGCATTGTATTGTTCAAAACACAAATTGGAAGGAATGATAAGTAAAAAACAAACTTGTATTCATCCAGATTGTAAGAAACAACCAAGTTATAACAAAAAAGGTGAAAAAGGTGCTCTATATTGTTCTACACACAAGTTGGACGGGATGATGAATGTGAAAGAAAAAACTTGTATTCATTTAGGTTGTAACACGATACCAATTTATAACAAAGAAGGTGAAACAAAAGCATTATATTGTTCAAAACACAAATTGGAAGGAATGTTGAATGTTATAAGTCCAACCTGTAAAAGTGATTGGTGTTCAACACATGTTCACAACAAATATGACGGATATTGTTTATTCTGTTACATGAACTTGTTTCCCGATAAACCAGTATCCCGCAATTACAAAACCAAAGAATATGCTGTAGTAGAATATGTGAAAACCGCATTTCCCAATTTGGCATGGATTACAGACAAAACAATACAAGGAGGTTGCTCAAAACGCCGTCCGGATCTGTTATTAGATTTGTTATACCAAGTCATAATCATAGAAGTGGATGAGAACCAACATACCGATTATGATTGTAGTTGTGAAAACAAACGCATCATGGAAATATCCCAAGATTTGGCTCATAGACCAATTGTGTTTATTCGGTTTAATCCAGATGATTATAATACAAATGGAACAGATATAACGTCATGCTGGAGCCAAGACAAGAAAGGTATTTGTGTTGTAAAACAATCCAAGAAGAATGAATGGGAACAAAGACTGAATGTGTTGGAAGAAAATATCAATTACTGGATAAATCCAGAAAATACAACGAACAAAACAATTGAAACAATCCAGTTGTTTTATGATGAGTAACCACTTTATCCACTTTTCATAACTTCGTGAAAAAAGTGGAGCAAAAAGCGTAGCGACTGGAAAGCACTTTGTGAAAAAGGTTGAAAAACCGAGTTTCAATTTTTCAAATCATTATCAATAAAAAAAAATTGAAACGTTTTTTAGATATAATAATGAATCATATCTAAAAAAATGAACGACAAAATTATTTGCAAACCAGTAGCCCAGTATATCTATCAGTGTGATAAATGTAAACGTGTGTTGAGTAAATGTGTATGTAAAAAAAAATAAGGATTATACGTAAAAAACGAAAAATTAAAAAAACGAAAAATTAAAAAAAACGAAAAAGTGGATTTGGCTCAACCTTTTCCAAAGGTTGAAAAGGTTGATTTTTTTATACTTTAGAATCGATTTAGAAACATCTCGATGAAATAAAGTATAAAAATGACTTCAAGAGAATTTCGGAAATTGTATAATGTATTCACACCGAGTTTTTTGATATTTTCAACAAGTATTGGGTTTTTTACAGGAATATCTGGTGAGATTGGCACTTTATTTAATGAGATTGGTGACCAAAAGTCGTCACAGTCGACAATCAAATCGTTTGTGAACATAGTTGGATGTACGAGTATTGGAATGATCACAGGATATAGTTGGCCAATTTCAATGCCATTGTTGAGTATTGGTGCAATCTACAACAAATGCTTTGATAAGTCCTGAAAAAGGTTGAATTAGAGTCTCTTTCTCCGTCCTCTGTACCCAGCAGCACTGGTTCCAACCATCCCATATGCGCTGTGAGGTTTGTATATATAATTTTTACTGTAGTTATAGCAGAGCGTATTCGAGCAGTTATTATACATTTTGTTGTATGGCAATAACGTTGTGTCAAACATAGTTTTGAAATAGCCGGCCCTATGTAACTGATTGGACGGATAAGGAGTAACACCGGAAGGTTGCTGAGCTGGTATTCTAACCGAAGCAGGTGGTGGAGGTATTGGGGGTGTTGGTGCTAGACTATCACCAGTTATAATCCAATTATTAGGAGATCCTGTCAAAAAATTGCGTCCAGGTATACCAGAAGCACTGTATAAAAGCCCCAAAGCTCCTAATTCAATGTCAGGATTTACATTAATCCAACCATTTAACAATCTATCGTAATTTGTTACGGAAAGACCACAACTATCCAACATTGATGTCATACCGTAAGTAGGATATCTTCCTGTAACGACCACAACTGATGATACATCCCAACCTCCAATATCTTGATTGAATGAAGTAGCACCTTGAAACATTGAGCGCATATTTGTAACACTACTTGTGACCCAAGTATTAAGCGATTGATTGAATGAAGTAGCACCGTAAAACATAAAACTCATATCTGTAACTTGATTTGTGACCCAAGAATTAAGCGATTGATTGAATGAAGTAGCACCTTGAAACATTGCATTCATATCTGTAACACTATTTGTGATCCAAGTATTAAGCGGTTGATTGAATGAAGTAGCACCTGTAAACATTGCATTCATATTTGTAACCAGACTTGTGACCCAAGAATTAATTGATTGATCGAATGAATTAGCATTTGTAAACATTGCAGTCATATTTGTAACTTGACTTGTGTTCCAAGAATTCAGCGGTTGATTGAATGAAATAGCTTGTTGAAACATTGCAGTCATATTTGTAACTTGACTTGTGACCCAAGAATTAAGCGGTTGATTGAATGAAGTAGCACCTGAAAACATTCCACTCATATTTGTAACTTGACTTGTGTTCCAAGAATTAATTGATTGATCGAATGAAGTAGCACCTGAAAACATATAACTTAAATCAGTAACACTTGTTGGCAACGAAGGTGGAACACTTGTTAAAATAGTTGCACTATCAAAAGCCCGTGATAAACTTGTAAAATCTGGACCCCATGATGTTACGCTAGTTAGATATTGAATACCAATTGCAGGTTCTTCTACAGCTCCGAACGCATTATAACTACCAGACGTTAATGTCACAACAACATCATATTCCCCAATCGCACTATATGTATGATTCAATGTTGCGTCGGTCCCATCCCCCCAATTGGTTGAAACTACTAAATCTGTTCCAAATAAGGGAATATCAACTGTTGTATCTGGACTAGTTATGGAATAGTGTAAGCTAATAATTGTAGTCATAATATACAAATATATAAAAAAACGGGCTTAAATATAAGTGTGTAAAGTAATATACAATGACAAACCCAATTGATTGTTTAGTTATGAAGATTGAGGAGTATGATAGTACTACAGGTAAATTAGATAATACTATATTTTTACTCTATGACACCCGTTGTAAACATTATGTAGTAAGAGGTTTGCGTGAAGATACTTCAAAAATAACATCTGATCCTTATTCATTTACTTGTAAGAAGATATCTCATTTAACGGACTTTATTAGTTTCGTTATTTGTAAACAAAACCTTTGGAGTTACACGTTATATAATTACAACAATTTACCATTTTCATCAAAATATATTACATTTGATTCATTGAATGATGACGGGAATAGATCAAACGAGGTTTCTGGGTATGACAATATCGCATATAATCGTAGTGATTTATACAAGCATTTAAGGATGCTGAAGTCCGTGTTCAATTCTTACGAATAATCTGTAAATACATAGTAATGAGCGATATACATTCTTTAATGATTGTCGGATCAATTTTAGGACTTGGTGGGCTGGGATTATTTATGTATAAAACCGATGAGGAATGTGATGATGGGTCGAGCAAAAAAGAAGAGACGGAAAAAATAACAAAAAACCAAGAGCTTGAGGAGGAAGAAGAAGAAACAAAATCTAAACGAGCAAAAACAAAAAAGAGTAGAAGACGGGGAGGGGGGACTAGGCGTTCAACCTTTGAGAAAGGTTGAGCCAAATCAACCTTTGGGAAAGGTTGAGCCAAATCCAATCAACCTTTGGGAAAGGTTGAGCCAAATCAACCTTTGGGAAAGGTTGAGCCAAAACTACTTCGTGAAAGGTTAATCCAAAACTACTTCGTGAAAAAAATGGTTTGGCTCAACCTTTATGAAAGGTTGATGAAGATGTAATAAATCATATCATATGAAGAGTTTTCATATTTTATCTGAGACGTATATGTAATGTTATTGCAATTACATATTTGTCGTAATATAGTAATAAAACTATTGTATGATAATTTTCTTTCTAAATACTTTTTTTTTGAGTTATGGTAATATGGTTTACAAAAATCAATAAATTCTACAATAGATCCTGTGTAAATACCTTTTTTATAAGAAATACCGTCCATGGTATAATATTTTTCGTTTTTAATACAAATTGAATCTAATAAATTAATAACTGCTTCGTTTGGGACATTTTGTTTAAATATTTGGTTGGACATTCCTGTTATACTTTTAGAAAATAATACATATTTTTTAGGAAAGATACCATACGGGTTTTTCTCTCTTTTTCTTCCAAGTAGCAATTTGCTGTTTTTCAGGTGACATATAATAATTTCTGTATGATTCGACTGCGTCTTGTGACTTATATTTGTCAGGCATAGCAAGGGCGAATGGTGTTAGTCCTTTTTCTTCAAATTTGTCATCGCTTGGGATATTTTCTCTCAACAACAAAGCTACTAAATAAGATTTATGGAATTTGTTTTCGGGATGTCCGTATCTGTACTTCCATTCGGTGTGTAGCTCCTCAACTAGATCCAATACCCAAATGAAATTAGTTTTGGACTTCCTACACCAAATCGTCACTGGGTGATTTTTATGCGCAATTTTGTATAGACGGTGATTGATCTCATCATTTGGATCCAAAATTACTTTGGCAGAACAAAGCATTTGAACTGCTTCTAATAATATTTTGCTAACATGTTTATCCATCATGTATTCAGCAATTTCTTTTTGAATAAGTGATAGTATGAATAGATTCATTTTTAAGTATAAGTATTTGATATAAGTTTTTGAAATATTATTTTAAACAAACTTCGTTTCAATTTTTTATTTTTCAACCTTTATCCACTTTTTCACGAAGTTATGAAAGGTTGATAATATTATTAGTAAAGAGTGCAAGTTCAATCTCATCTTCATGAATTTCGTGAAAAACGGTAATATATTTACAAATATAAGGAATGATTTGGTATTTCTCATCTTCCGTTAGAAGGTCTGTCTTTTTAACAAACAGAAAGTAATTATCCAGAATATCCATGACTGAATATCCTTTATCGTAAATATCATAAATGACCCGAATAGCTCCTGCCAAATCGCATTGTTTGACCAAATTAGTATATTCTTCAAATGAACAGAAACTGATATTTGAGCACAGTGATAACGCCAAATTCAATGTTATTCTATCGTTGAGCAATTTGAACTTCTCCATATAATTGATCAGTAGTTTTACAGTGCTGTTGGAGACATTGATGATAAATTCTTCTGCATCATCGTCTAATTGTATGTTTTCATTCGTTTTAATTCTATGAATCAATTTGCTTATATTTTCTCTCTTTAGTGGTTTTATTTTGATGATTACAAAACGAGATTGAAGACTCTCAATCACTTTTTGGATATTACTGCACGAAGAAATGAAGTGAACATTGTGACTAAACTTGTCAATACAATTACGAAAAACTTGCTGACTCTGTTCATTGATGAAGTCGATATCATCTAGGACAACAATCTTTTTTTTATTCTTAATTACAGAGCAAGTTTGACAGAATGTTTTGACGTCGGTCCTATAATAATTTATACCTTGTTCCTTGAGACTGTTAATATACAAAACATTGCCCTCGTACGATTTGATTCCTTTGTAATATTCTCTAATAAGGGCATTCAAGAGAGAAGTCTTGCCGGAAGCCATATCTCCACTGAATAAGATATTTAGATTGTCCATTTGAATAAGAGTATTAAGAATTTGTTTAATTTCTTCGTCCATTCCAAAATCATCAAAGTAAACAGGTTGATATTTGTGAATAAACAATCGTTCCATTGTTGTTATACGTAAATAAATATTTAAGTATATCTTTTGTAATATTATTAATGGCTGAGTCTTATTACAATATATTAGGTGTAGTTGAATCTGCGAGTCAAGACGAAATTAAAAAGGCATATAGGGGATTGTCATTGAAATGGCATCCAGACAGAAATAGCAGTCAGGATGCGGTAAGCAAGTTCCAAAAAATCAATGAGGCATATGAGAATTTAGGAGACGATCAAAAGAGGAACGAATATGATGCCTCTAGGAAACCGTTTTCTAGGATGCCTGGATCAGGAATGCCTGGCGGTATGCCAATGGACATGGACAACATATTCCAATCATTCTTTGGCGGTATGCCGGGCTTCGCACCCGGACAAAATTTTCACGTCTTCAATGGCGGAAGAGTCGGAGGTCAGTTCACATTTGCTCAGGGGCTCCAGAAACCTACACCAATCATCAAGAATGTAACAATCACACTTGAACAGGTATTCACAGGAGCAACGGTGCCCCTTGAACTAGAGAAATGGATTATTGAAAATAATGTTAAGGTGTTTGAACGTGAGACGATTTATGTGACGATTCCCAAAGGTATAGACGACGGAGAAATAATTATACTAAGAGACAAAGGAAACGCCATCAACGATGTCATGAAAGGCGACATTAAAATATTCATCAAAATTGAGCCGAGCAATTTGTATCAAAGACGTGGATTAGATTTGATAGTGAATCAAAGAATATCATTAAAAGACGCATTGTGTGGATTTTCATTCGAACACAAACACATAAATGGCAAGGCCTATACATTGAACAATAACAATGGGAATATAATTCAACCTGGTTACAATAAAGTTATTGCAAACATGGGGCTAACGAGAGACGATCATACAGGCAATCTAATTCTTGTATTTAACGTAGAATTTCCACAAATTCTGACTCCCGATCAAATTAAGGTTTTGCGGGAGACTCTGTAATACAATATAATTTGGGGAAAAAGTAACTTAAAGAGAAATTATATGAGTAATATGGTGATGTGGTATTGTGATATCCTGATTTATTCAAAATATGGAATAGATACGATATCTGATATCTGGAATGATATGTAATTTGTGTTGTTATAAGTAACAATGGAAAAACAAATTGAGGAATATCACATCGACCAGTGATTTAGCACAAGTGCGAGTAATTAACGCATAAAATTACGTTGATCCGAGATTTAGCACAATGGCGTGTTTAACGTATAAAAACACGCAAATAAATCTCGAACACGGGTTTTTGTGCTTTTGCTTAATAGCAACGAATCACATTTTGCTTCTTTAGCTCATATGGTTAGAGCATTTGCTTTGTAAGCAAAAGGTATTGTGTTCGATTCACAAAAGAAGCATTTTTTCAAATCAACCTTTAGAAAAGGTTGAGCCAAATTCCATCCCGAAGGGAAAGCGGAAACTTCGTGAAAAAGGTTTAAGCGAAGCAAAAGACTAAATCCTTTAACTAGATAAAACAACTTTTGGCTCAACCTTTAGGAAAGGTTGAACCAAAATCTATCCCGAAGGGAAAGCGGAAACATTGTGAATAGGATTTGGCCTTTTGCTTCGCTTAAACTTTCTATCCCGAAGGGAAAGCGGAAACTCCGTAAGACTTCGTGAAAAAAAAGTGGATTGGAAAAAAGTTCTAAGTGTATATTATGTCCGGCAAACCACGCAAAATAAGAAACATACAATCGTATGTTAACCATATTGACAATAACACTTTTTCAGGACCAATGAAAATGGGAACAGGACCAAGCATTGGTGTGACAAGGAATTATTGGCAAAATTACCAAACCCAGTGTAACCAGAATCCAAACGCAGTCAAGAAGAGTTATGCGAACATGGTGTTCTTGAATATCAATTCGGCCCAGACACCAGTCTCGGCAGGTTTCAAACAATCGACAAACTACAATTACACGAACAATTGTTCTTCACGTGTTGCATATTACAATCCAAACCAAATGTTCAGGAACCACTTTTACGGTCCCAAATAAATTCCACTTTTTCCACTTTTCATAACTTCGTGAAAAAAGTGGAGCAAAAAGCATAGCGACTGATTTCTATAAGCATAGCGGAAAACTAAGTGAATAGGGTTTGGCCTTTTGCTTCGCTTAAACCTTTTTTCACGAAGTCTTACGGAGTTGTAGAAAGGTTGATATAGTAGATCAAAAATTTATAAAATAATATATTTTTTTTATAAATTTTCAAGGATTTAAACCTAAATCGTTAACTACCCATTCTTTGACATCATTTTTCTTTGAAAAATATACTAACAATCCATTAGTAATTTCATTTGAAATTAAACTATCATCCTCTCCATCATTATTATACACATATGTTATTGCGCTATTTTGAGATACATTTTTCGGTATGAAATATGAATAAAGTATTTCAGTATTGTCGCCTTCTTCCTGATGTTTCATATAATGTAATGTTAAATTTGTAGATGAAATTGTATAAGGATATGTTAAAAATTCAATAACTTCATCCCCGTCCGATCCCATATCACCATATGCTCCAAATCGAAACTTTTTGGTATCATTCACAGAAATATCAAACTTGAAGATACCCTGTACTGGGTAACCTTGTTTGATTGTAAATGTGCGTCCAAACGCATTAAATGTTTGTGTTGTTATAACACCATCTGCTTGATTTTGCGGATCTATCAAAGGGAAATAATATTTTCCGGAATCGACATCATATAAATAGAAATAGCCCCAATCATCAAAAACATCATTTCCCCAATCCTCCCAGTAAGTTGCGAGCAACCGATCTCCAGAGACTTTATCACCGGCAACTATATTTTCATCTGTAAATGGAGCCATATTGGGAAAAAATTGTGGATAATAATCTTGCGGGTCAAATTCTTCATAATAATCCTCATCATTCATATCCTTGTCTATTACTCCTCCAACAGTGAAACCTCCTGAAGTAGTGTTATTTTTGGAAAATAATTGTCCAGTAGGAGCCGGAGGCGCAATCGGTTGAGGACAAGGAATAAACCCATTCGGGTTGTGTGTGTAATTGCTGTACTGACCAAGCGTCATGTAACAAGGGAAACATTGGTTAGGACCACATACAGTAGCAAGACGGTTCTTGGCACGTCGGTTTGAAGTGGACGATGCACCTATACCTCCACTACCAGGTTTGTACTTGTTATATAAATATGTAGAGCTGTTACATGTGATATTTCCTCCAGGATTCATTTTTGTAGATCGGCGTCCTCCAACACCTACATTTTTCTTATATAAGAAGCCATATGGGCCAAACCAATATTGGCCATTAGAATTACTGCCTGATCCGAAAGCTGACATATAATATAGCATTAGAAAATCCACTTTTGGAAAAGTGGAGCAAAACTGATTTGTTTTGGTTTTTTACTTCGCTTAAACCTTTTTCTATCAACACAACATTCAAAACAACAATAAATCCTAAATGTTGTTTTGAATACACGAAAACCATATGGTCCCCCCCCCGTAAATAATCCTTTATTCGGTCCACTTTTTTCACGAAGTTTCCGCTTTCCCTTCGGGATAGAAAGTGGTTTTGGCTCCACCTTTTCTAAAGGTGGATTCGATTTGGCTCCACCTTTCATAACTTCGTGAAAAAGGTGGATTAGGAGATCTTTCTAGTAAGAATATCGGCAGAGACAATGTAAATTGAGTTCTCGGTGATCACGATATACTCAGTTACACTTTTGTAAAATTTGGCAATAGTAGAAGTGTATTCCTCCTCACTCTTCACAAGCAACTTATCTCCATTTTCTTTTTGGCCAATGAGAGCCTTTTTATCGAGGGACGAAGTCCAGTAATCCATCAAAATAGGTTTATCTTCAACGACAGCCAGCTTAACAGCATGCTTCATCGTAACATCAGTAGGCAATCTATAGTTAAATTCCGGAACAGGTTTAGCAACGGGTTTTTGAACTAATTCAGACATTTGATATTTATATTATTTTAGCTTTTTAGTCTTTAAATACTTATTTTATCACAATTTAAAAATCTTGGATATAGTATACAATAATGAAACCAAACGTAAACACAACTTTTTCACTAAATGAAGAAGTTAATTACAAACAAGAATTAGATGCGACAACCAATGTGATTTTACGTAAATATGCGGAGTTATTGACAGAATATATCAAATTTATTGTCGGGCATGTAAACATCCATAATGGAAATTATTTGAAATTTATAATTACACGTGGGTTAGATACCGTAACAAATGTATTCAATAATATTTTGTATCATACAAAAAACATGGATGTCACATATTATCACAGTCAAAAAGCATTTTATTTTTATATTGAATTTATTAGTCAAATCACCGAGGCTGAAAAACTTTTTTTACAACTCAGTTCAAGGGACGCATCAATATATGTTTACAAAAAGACAATATTTGATATAAACACAAAGAATGTGAAACCATGTTCCAATGAGACATCTGATGATTTCAACGTGATCTCCCAAAATGTTGAATTGTATAAATTAATAATGATGAAAATTATCGAAGGACAAAGCCGAGGACAAGGACAAGATTACAAATTAGAACAATTCGAAGATATAATTGTCAAGTTAATGAAAATCGATGATACCACTACAAAAAAAATATCGAATATTATAGATATTTTGTACAATAAAATTCAAAATACCGACAAATTTTTGGAAATCGTTCTCTTATTGATCAAAAAGGTGATAAAAAAATCAGTTAACCTAATAAAAATTGAAAATAATATAATGAATGAAGAGTTTGAACTAAAGTTGAATGAAATATCAAGCCCAAAGTTTGTAGAATGGCTAGCAAGCTAGCAAGCTAGTTCTTCGACTATGCTAACAGTTATATTTTTCTTGCGTATTTTCTTTTTCTTATCTTTCACAATAAGCATATTCTCTGACTCTTTACTGTTTTTCTGGCAAATGGATTTATATTCCTTGAACAAAATATCCTTTAGGAAATCATAAATAAATATCAATACATATTCGTCACATTTCCCAACAATTAGAACACTTCCTGTCCTGAAAATCATAAAGGAAACTTCGCTAATAGTAGAATGCAGTTTCTTGTTATCTTCCGAAATCTGTGACCCAGTTTGGGTTGCAGTATCGTGGTTGTAATAAAATTTACATTGAATACCCGGATAAGAACAAGGATCGTAAATTGCTTGAATATTGTATTTGTACCTAAGTATGTCATAAAGAGCCTCTCTGTTTATAAAGAATCCGCATTTAAAATTCGAATTGATCAGAACTGTTACTGTGCTATTTTCTTTGTAGCTAAGTTTTTCTTCAATATGAGGCTGTAAGGTATCAATTATCAACAAAAGTAATCTATTGAATAGAGCTTCATTTTGTACACCCGGCATTTCCAGTTTGCCAGTGTTGAACACCTTCACGTGAAATTCCTTATATCCATCGTCTACTTTCATTCGAAGTATCAATACAAAGCAATTGTAGAATGCGCTCTTCTTTTTACAACGGTAACTCGTAAGATCTTTCTTTGAGATACCAATGCTGACTTTGCGAATATCCTTGAATGTGATTCTCCCGGTTGGATTATTGATACTAGTAATAATATGTTCTTCGAAATAAATCTCATTTTTTAGTTTCTCTTGTATAGTGTTTAGTTCCTCAATTGTAGTGGAATTAAATTTGATTTGTTTTTTTATTACACCGTTACAAGGTAAAGAGTAGGGAACAACTGGTATTTCCCAAAACACTTTCTTAAGATCGATTGGTATATTCAAGTAAGATATCTTCGTCTTGGTTGATATATAGAGTTCACCTGATTTAGGAGTTAATTCCGTTAAGATATCAAAATTTACAATATCGTTGTCTTCAATATTATGGTTATTTTCATTCTCGTCTTTATTTTCATAGTCATAATCGTCATCCGAATTATCGCAGTTGTATCCCGAAGATACGAAATCTGCCCATTCTTGATCGACTATTAAATTGATGCTTTCCGCCATATAAATAAACCGTATTTGCCTTTAAATTCTTTATATTAATTTTGTTTCAATTATTTTCTTTCAATATAATATAAAGAATGTATTCAGATGCAAATAATCACGTCATCTATGAACGAAGTAAAAGTATTCCTATTAAGCAAGACACATCTACAAGTATCAAGAACAATACACACGAATATAGTTTAAAGCAGAATTTCTTTGATCCCTCAAAGTGCTCTCCTCCTAACGAGTTCATGATAAAATTGCGGATTCGTTCTTCAATATATGGATCAAGACAAGAATGTAGATAGACGTGACAGTGAATACAAAATATGAATTTGATTATCAGTGTTTTCCGAATGGGCCAGATTCTCAACAAACTTCAAAAAAGCGGAATTTGCTATTTTTGGGTGATTGCGAATAATATAATTTAAGAAATCCTTAATTATATTTTTTTTATCAATGTTGTATTGAGTGCTTATAGTAAAAACATAACTGCAAATCTTATCAATGCTTTCTTTCTCTCGTATCCTTTTAATTAGACTTTCCCAAACATCATCATCAATAATATTAATGTTTAAATCGATCGGTTGTTCATCAATGTCTGTTTGTTTCACTCTTCCGATATCTTGGTTAGACTGTATAAAGTTTATCATACTCCTAATGTCAGATCGGTATAACTTTTGAATACCCGAGAGAGATTTGTTCGATATATTCAATTTCTCCGAAACAGAAATGTGGGTCAAGAACTGAATAATATCATTCTTCGGTAATTGATTAAATCGCAAACGAATAAATTCATTCTGTAAACCTTCATCAATTTTGCTAATATAGTTACAAATAAGGCAAAATCGAACAGTCCCTGAGTAGTGTTGTAGGAGATATCGAAGCGCTTGTTGAGCATTCTTTGTCATATAATCGACCTCATCAAGGATCACGAATTTCATTCCTGTATGAAATAGCGGTTTTGAGTTCACAAAGCAACTGATTTGATTGCGAATAATATCAATTCCTCTCTCGTCGGACGCATTTAGATGGATTATTAGGTCTTTGTTTTTATTCTTCAGTTTAATTTGATAGGCGTTAATCAAGTTAATTATAGTTGTTGTCTTGCCCGTTCCGGGAGGACCGTAGAACAATAAGTTCGGAAAATAAGATGTTTCGATGACATTGCTGAGGATTCGTTTGTTCAATGGGTCCAACACAATATCATCGAAAACAGTAGGCCTATATTTTTCAACGAATGGAATAAACTCCTTGCTAGTATTCATTGTACTATTCTTTAAGATATGTTTTTACACCTTTGAACTTATTAAATGGAACTTTTTAAGTCCCTTTTTTACTAACTCAAAGTTGGGACTTTTCATTCCCTTGTAAATTTTGTTTATAGCAACTCGGTTTAAGTGCTTGATTACTTGTTTCCCTACATAAATAACTTGGACGCTCTAATTTATTTATCGCATTCTTTGCTATTTTGTAGATATTAGACGAACCATTACGGTCTCTGTTCCACAACCCACAACCGCTCTTACAGCGTAGTAGTCCGTGAATTAACCGTAATTCATCTTTCTTTTTATTTGGGTGCTTCCGCACCCTAAACTTCTCACATACTCCACCATCGCAATTAGAGCATTTACAACTGGTTCTAAACTCATCTACCAAAAACACTTGGTAATTATTCTTACGAAACAAGGTTCGCATTCCCTTTCCCAATGTCGGTTCTTTGTATTTCATTTGTTTCCGTTGTTCCCAATCGCCTATACAAATCACAACTTCGTCAGGATTACCAAATGTTTTCTTAAACTGGTTTATCATCTTTTGCTCGTTGCGTTTTGTATTGATATGCCTACCAAACTTTAATTTACGAAACAACTCTTTCCTATAAAATCCAAACAATGTATGATTGATACGATTTTTTGCTTGTAAATATTCTTTGAACTTCGTAATATCCAGCGTTTTTCTGTTGTAATGAGACAATTCAGTTTCATATTCTATAACGGTTTTTTCATGTATCTTATTGGTTTTCATAGCAAGAATGATATTATTATATTTTTTCAATTTGGTTTCTTTCCTTCGTTGGTCTTGTGAATAACGGAAAGTAGTAGCATCTTTGGTTGAACCATCAACGCAATAAATTAAATCGCATTTCCCAGAATCAATTCCAATAATTTTCTTATTTTGTAAATGCTTCGTATCACTCAATTCATCAATATACATTTCTTTTGAACCAGTTTTTTTGCCCGTAGGGATCGGTAGTTTCTTGTCTACCAAATCCTTCCGCAACAACAATACACTAACACTAACTCCGTCAGTAGAAATCATATGATGAAATGAATAACTTGATTTACGAAACAACTTCTTCTCTGTCCTAAAAAAGAACTTCCAAATCTTATCTTCATTCTTTTTCAAATTGCCTTCTGTTTTATAGAAAACCTTGCTTCCTTGTTCTTTTCTCAATAACAGATTTACCAATGTAGTTGTATCTAATCGTATATAACTGGGTGTTATAGAACTTCGCAATGGAAACACATTATTCATAGTTTCCAACTCATTTTCTACTCGTTTCATCATAAAAATCATACTGGGAAAATAATCCATTGGACTACATTTCAAATCATAATAGATACTTTTCTTTTCATATTTAGTTTTGTTCGGTAGAACATTTTGTTTTTGCTCGATAATCCATTTATGATAATATGGTTTGGATGTTAGGATGCTTGTATCCACATTCAGCAAGTCATTCTTGATTTTTCGTAGTTCGCTACACAATGCTCTTATTCTGGTTTCTCGTTCCGCTTTCGTCTTGCCTAATTTTCTAATTTTTTCAGTTATAAGTTTCTTTTTCCAAACAACATTTACATACCGTTCCACATAATCCACATAATGTAATTGTATGTTGTTCTCATACATCGTAATAACATCTTCTTTCAAATAATCTAAAACTGTATTTAGTCCAGCATAATCAATTGGGTCATTTTGCGTAGTCGGTAAATAATGTTCCTTGTAAAAAGCAGTGAGGTTCTCTTTCATTAGAACGGTTTCTTGTTTGGGTGGTTTTCCTGTTTTGGTATGTTTCTCACCACAAACCACTTTCATCGTATTATTGATAAGTTCTTTACTGATAACTGGTAATGAACCGTTGTTATTTTCATAGTAATCCAATAGATACAGTTTCAAAAACTGTAATGTATGAATAACAATTTTATTAGATTTGACAACAGCATTATTGATGATTGTCGTGTTTATTTCAGGATGCTTCAAAATGCTTTTTAACGAGGTTTTTACTGATTTGAAAAACTCTGGTGGTTTCTCTTTCGGTTTTTCCATCCTATATATTATACAAAGATATTATTTTAAGTCATTATTCCTAAATATAATGAATTAAGTTATTTTACCTAAACCTTTGTAAAAACATACATTGGCGATTTTCGCCATTTATCGTTTGTTTTGAATTGATGTTCTTTTTTTTCAATCTTATATCTTGGTTTTAGAATATTTTTGATAATTGACAACCACGGTCGTTTTCGTTTGTCAGGTTCTCCAACCGCTTTCATATTATTAAAGGCGAACCATTTTCTCAAATCAGGTATAAGTTCTGTAATTTGAGTTTGTATCTCTAAATTACCATCAAGTTCAAACAATGTAAATGTATTTTTATTTTCTAAATCCATTATTTTGATTATTTTATCTCTCATTTCATTTTGTTCCTTTTCATATAATTCGCTTTTTAACCGCATTATAGTATAATATTATAAAATCTTTAATTGGATTTTGTTCCATTTATAATGTTCGGCGGTGTATACTGTTGTATAACAAATTTTTGAATAACAAAAATAATTGAATAAAAATAAGACAGAATATTCAACCAAAACAAACCCAAATTAAAAATGACTGGATATTTAGAGCTAATAATTGGACCAATGTTTTCAGGCAAAACATCCAAGTTACTAGAAATCTACAAACAATGTAAGTATTGCAATATTGAAGTAATGATCATCAATCATTCTCTCGACACCCGTTATCATGAAACAATGTTATCAAGTCATGACAAGATAAACGCACCTTGTACACGTTCCTCAATCCTGAGTGATGTCAATATTGAAAACGCAGATGTTATTTTGATAAACGAAGGACAGTTCTTCGAAGATCTCTATGAATCGGTGATTCGAATGGTGAATAACAATAAAAAGGTTTATGTTTGTGGATTGGATGGAGACTTTGAGAGAAATCCAATGGGGAAAATATTGAACTTGATTCCATATTGCGATAAAGTGACAAAGCTCACATCCTTGTGTGCAATTTGTCGGGACGGAACACCTGGTATATTTTCAAAGCGTTTAACTCATGACACCGGACAAATTTTGGTTGGTGTGAACAACTATGAACCCGTATGTAGAATGCATTTTTGAGATTAAACATATTTGAAAACAATTTAAATTGGTTTTGTGTAATTAGATTACAATGTCAACTGAAATAATTAAACAAAAGAGAGGGCGCAAGGCCAAGATTGTAAAAAAGGATGAGCCGGATGTCATTCAACCTGAATGTTTAAATGTTGTTTTGGAAAAGGAAGAAAATAAAGAAAAGGGAGAAAAGGAAGAAAAGGAAGAAAAAGAAAACGAAGTAAATGAAGAAAAGGGAGAAAACGAAGTAAATGAAGTAAATGAAGTAAATGAAGAAAAGGAGCCAACCGCTCCCAAAAAAAGAGGACGTAAACCAAAAGGAGGTAAAATAATCCAACAAATTGCTCCTGTAAATAGCAACACAGACAATAAACAGAACATCATATTACATTTGAAATGTCATTTGAAAGATATCAAAGGGTACACTGCAATACAATCTAACATTGAGGGGTTTGCCTTTCAGACAAATAAAAATGATCTATCATATGAGATTATTAGCTCGAATGATAGCAAAATCGTAAATCATGATTTAAATAATCATCGTGAACCACACTCCTGTTGTGACGAAGAAGAAGATTTTAGTAAGGACAAAGAAAATGGAATGAAAGATATATGGAAAAAACTAAAAATGCTGGAACACAATTTACACATTAATAATATCAGTGACAAGAAATCAGCGTGCTTTTGGTGTACATATGAATTTGACAATCCACCTATCTATATACCGAAACATTACATAAAGGAGTCATATCACGTATATGGTTGTTTTTGTAGCCCAGAGTGTGCAGCAGCTCATTTGATGGAAGAAAACATTGATAGTTCCGCAAAGTTCGAGAGATATCATTTAATCAATCACATATACACCAAGATATACGATTACAAGAAAAATATTAAACCAGCTCCAAACCCATATTACATTTTGGACAAATACTATGGAAATCTCAGTATCCAAGAATATCGGGCACTATTGAGGAACGAACGCTTATTTTTGGTCGTAGATAAACCATTGACACGTATTTTGCCAGAGCTTCACGAAGACAATGACGATTTCATAATTAACAATAAAGTTATTCCATCAAATACCTACCAAATCAAGAAGAAATTACAACGCAAACAACAGACCAAGAACAATATTGTAAATGAAAAGTTTGGATTGAATACGATTTCTTCGTAGGTCTAACCAATTTTTGTTTCACCACGCTCCTTTCGTGAATTATATTCACGCATATTATCATCCAGACGATATCTCAATTGCTTATATATCTCTTGGTTCGTAGACTTCACTTGTGCCGGTGCCTTTTTTTCAGTAACTCCTAAATAGGCACGTATTACTTTCAAGTGATCGTAATCATGCTCTCGTAATTTATTTGTTGCGATTTCTTCTGTGTAGTCAGTTTGTCGAAGAATTATTTGAACTTTATCATTGATTTCAATATTCTCAACAAATGTGATTTTATCGTCCATTATGAATTGGCTAAATTAATTAATAAACCATATTAAACGAATTGTTGTATAGTAATATAATCTGATGAACTCACGCATAATAGATTTCAACACTGATGTGCTCTTGAATGAATTAAATAACAATTTGAAGCAAGGATTAAATGATCTATTGAAGGATTTCATTCGTAATTATAAATTGTACGAGGATACGCATAATGCGGTATTAAAACTACCGTCTGTTGTACATAAACTTAATTCGTCATTTCAAGATTCGGATACTGAGAAAGAATCATTAATAGTTATTGAAAAATTGAACAAACAAATAGCTGATCTGCAAAACGAGAACCGGCTATTGAAGGCCTTGCAAATTTGTGAAAAGGAAAAAGAGAAAGAAAAGGAAAAGGAAAAAGAGAAAGAGAAAGAGAAAGAGAAAGAGAAAGAGAAAGAGAAGGAAAAAGAGAAAGAGAAAGAAAATATTATCTTGGAAATTGAAGAAAAAGATTTAGAAGAAGAGGCTGAGGAAGAGGAAGAAGAGGAAGAAGAGGAAGAAGAGGAAGAGGAGGAAGAAGAGAAGGAAGTAGAAGAGGCTGAGGAAGAAGAGGAAGAAGAGGAGGAAGAGGAGGAAGAGGAAGAAGAGGAGGAAGAGGAGGAAGAGGAAGAAGAGGAAGAAGAGGTGAAAGAAGAGGTGAAAAAAGTAGAAGAGGTGAAAGAAGAGGTGAAAAAAGTAGAAGAGGATGAAGAAGAGCTATTCGAAATTGAAATTGACGGTGTTTCCTATTGTACTAATGACGAAGAAAATGGAATTATTTACGAATTGACTGAAGAAGGAGATGTTGGCAAGAAATTAGGATATTTAAAAGATGGTGAGCCTTTTTTGTAATCTTATAGTATAAGAAATCATGATAACATTGTGCGCTCCAGCTATAATTTATTTGATATTTTCAACTACTCAAATTATGATTGATACCTACAAAGGTTTATACAATACAGTTGCTATGAAAACAATTGTGACTATAATGTTGACTTTGTTGTTAAACATTCTGTGTGATCGAGGTTTAGGTGTAATATCCTGGATAATCGTTTTTGTTCCATTTATTCTCATGACTGTTATTGTTAGTTTATTGTTATATGCGTTTGGGCTCGATGTTGCTTCCGGAAAAGCGCAAAAACAACCGAATGGTAACAATGTAACGTTTGATCCAACTGGCAATATTATCATTTACGACCCTTATTATGATGCTAAAATAAATCCCGTATATTACAATTCACCTAATATAATTGTTCCAAAATCCCAAAAACCTATACAAGTTGCACAAGTTGCACAAGTTACAAAAGTTAGTAATACATTTGGCACAAGTGACCCTGCATACAAAACTTAATAACCAAAACAATATAAAAAATTTGTTTTAGTTATTACAATGATTGAAATTATTTTCTTTACAACCAACTCAATAATTACCCTAACACTATTAAATGAATATTTTCGCTTGAAATATCCAGTTGAATATTTGAATTTCTGGATCAATATAGTATATTATTTTATTTTGGTTGCAAGTAAAATCCAATATTCAATTAACAAACTTTTTCCAGAATCATTTAGTTTCTATATGAATAAGGTAGAACAAGATAAGATTGAATTTATTTTGAATAATGAGATTATTTTCACTACATGTGTGGATTCATTAGATATTTGTGAATTTGGTATTAAAAATACTCAACCTTTTCCGTGTTGTCACGAAGAGATCCAAGATAAACCATTCGATTTTATTATTTACACGGATATACACAAAAACAAAAAAATATTATATCATTTTCCCGATAAAGACGAACTCGTGTGTGAACCAGTTGATTATAAATTTGTTTTGATTGATATTAATTCAGGAGATTCAACTATAAAAATTGATCTTAAGACAGACCGTGGAAACTATTATTTAGTAAACAATGTTTTTCACACATGTTTTATTCGTTATTTATTAAAAAATGATTATAATCACGAGCTATCGCCAAAATATAGTATTATGATATTAGACCAAAATGTTATTTGTGATGAGTTTGATAATGAAAATGTAATCAAAATCAATAAAGATAATTATGAAAAACAAATGATTTCAAAAAACAAATGATTTCAAAAAACAATATAAAAAAATTGAATTAATATTATACAAATGGTACCCCATCCAACTATGACGACCCCAGAAGTAACTCATTCTCAAATGGAGGACCATAACTTATTATCCGATAAGTGGACACTGTGGGCTCATTTACCTCACAATACGGACTGGAGTATTAAAAGTTATATTAAAATTTACACTTTTACTACAGTTGAGGAAACCATTGCAGTGACTGAAACATTGCCCAACATTCTTGTTGAAAATTGTATGTTATTCATGATGCGTGACGGGATAAAACCAACTTGGGAGGATCCAAAGAATCGAAATGGAGGTTGTTTCTCCTATAAAATATCCAATAAAACAGTGTATAAGGTATGGAAAGAGTTAAGTTATGTCGTTGTAGGAGGCACTGTTAGCAAACAATTAGGGTATGTTAACAGTGTAAACGGGATTACCATTTCTCCAAAGAAAAATTTTTGTATTATAAAAATTTGGATGTCTGATTGCTCAAACCAGAATCCAGAAGTAGTAACGAGTGACTTGAAAGGTATCAGCTCACAAGGTTGTTTGTTCAAGAAACATACACCTGAGTATTAGAGCAACTTCTTTTCGCTTATCGCTTTTCACTTTTCGCTTATCGCTTTTCACTTTTCGCTTATCGCTTCTCGCTTATCAAATAAAAATTAGTTTTTTTATAAAAAAATAAAAAACTTATTTCATAAACAATATTAAACAATTCATCATATCTACATAATAAATGAAGGTAGTTGAAATTGAAAAACAGAAATATACCGTCAACGACAATGAGTTCAACAAGTTGATTATTGACAAATACTGTAATTTGAATATATTGTTGAAACTCGGTGAAATCGAACGAGTGATTTCTCTCTTATGTGAGTTTTCCAATATCAAAAATTGTCTCATTATCAATCCTACACATGGCGGATTCATACCAATTGGTTGTTCCAAAAAGTTTGATACTGTATACATGTCAGGTTTCATACCAGAACACATAAACCAAAATATAAGTGACAGAGGAATAACAAATATAAAGATTTTTCAGGAAGAATCCGAGATGATTGTTTTTGCAGAAGATATAAAACATATAGATTATTCGGTTATTCGCAATCACACTCCTATTTTATTGACAACGAGAGAAGAAAAAGAAAAAGACAAAAATAAACAAAAAGAAATCGACGCTTTATATCATACTATATACGAGCTTTCCGGTACGAATTTGTGTTTATATATTCCAGCAAATAAATATGAGGAGTTCTACAAGAATTTGTTCTACTATATAGAAGGAAAAACATTGAAATACGACAATATGATCAATTTGTGTATAATGGTGAAGAATGGCGGTCCCCAATTTGAGGATATGCTTTTGAAAAATATCAATTTAATTGACAAATGGACTATTTTGGATACCGGCAGCACAGATTCAACTATCGAAATAATTAATAAAGTCCTTGTTGGCAAAAAAAGAGGAACTCTTTATCAAGAAGAGTTTATTAATTTCAATTTCCGTGATAGTCGCAATCGTTTGATTGATTTGGCCGGCGATGATTGTAAGTTTGTAATGATGTTGGACGACACATATAGGATTGAAGGAGATTTGCGCAATTTTTTGATGGATGTTAGAGGTGATCAATTCTTGGATTCTCTGTCTCTGTATATCAAAAGCGATGATGTCGAGTATTCTACAAATCGAATTATAAAAACAAGCAAAAAACTAAAATATTTGTATAGGATTCATGAAGTTATTCAAGAACATAATAATAATAATGTCATTATTCCTAATACGGTTGCCTTCATAGATGATGGCAGATTTGATTATATGGAGGAAAGGACATCGTCACGTAAGGAGTTTGATCTTAAATTATTATTTGAGGAATTGGAGGAAGATCCCGATAACCCGAGAACTTATTATTATTTGGGCCAAACCTACAATTTGCTAGGCAATCATGAAATGTCATATCACTATTTTATAGAACGAATGAATCATCGAAATGAAGGATTTATTCAAGAGAAAGTGGATGCTGTTTTCGAAGCGGCCAGAAAAGCCAATTTTACCTTGAATAAACCATGGAGTGTTTGCGAAGAATTATATTTGAAAGCATACGAACTTGATAAAACAAGACCCGATTCATTGTATTTTCTTGGAATACATTATTATCTAGAGAATAACAGGAAGGTAGCATTTGATTATTTTGCACGTGGATTCGAGCTTGGGTATCCCGTTCATTGTCAGTATGGATTGAAACCTACGTTGACATATCATTTCTTGCCCAAATTCTTGACTGAACTGTGTTACGATTTTGGAGATTATAAATTAGGCGAAAGATCATCTAAATTTTTTCTTCAAAACAATAAACCTACTGATGATAGTTATGAAATTCAATTATCATGGTATAATATTTACGTTAAGCTCAATTTGATGAATGAGAAAATAAATGTTGAAATAAACACAGATCTGCCATTGCTGTGCTTTGTAGCGGATGGCGGGTTTGAACCGTGGACTGGAGCCGATATTATGACCAAAGGGGTTGGAGGCTCGGAGACGTATATTATCGAAATGGCACGTCACATTCAACGACAATATAAATACAAAGTAATTGTGTTCTGCAATTGTCTAGAAGCGAGTGTTTTCGAAGATGTCAATTACATTCCTATTAATGTGTTTATGCCATTTGCAAAGAAAGTGAAGATCGATACATGTATTATCAGCAGGTTTACCGAATACGTTCCTGTCGCAATTAATGGACAAGTAGATAACATATATATCGTATTGCATGATTTGACTCCGTCTGGTGCAGTTATTCCAATATCCAGAAAACTGAAACAGATTTTTTGTTTGAGCGAATGGCATGTGGAGTACTTTTTGAAGCGTTTTCCAATGTTTAAGGATATCACTTCTCCGTTTTATTATGGTATTGATGTCAATAAATTTAGCAAAGAAAAAGAAAAAGAAAAAGAAAAAGAAAAAGTTCCTTATAAATTTATTTACTCATCGTTTCCAAACAGAGGGCTATTGCAATTGTTGCAAATGTGGCCCAAGATTATCAATAGATATCCTAAGGCGTCGCTGCACATATATGCGGATATTGATGGGAAATGGGTGAATTCCGTCGAAAAACCCAAAATGGATCAAATACGACAATTGCTGAATTACTACAAGGACATCAAAACAATTAATATATTTTATCATGGCTGGGTGAATAAGAGTGTATTGGCGGAAGCTTGGAAAACATCTGAATATTGGTTGTATCCTTGCACTTTCATGGAAACATTTTGCTTGACGGCAGTTGAAGCGGCCTTATCCAAAACATTATGTATTACCAACGGACTGGCAGCACTTCAAAATACAGTGGGGGACCGTGGAGTATGTGTAGAAGGTGATGCGACAACAATGGAGTGGCAAGACAAGGCAATAGATGAGTTGTTCTTGATAATGGAAAATAAGGAAAAGAGAGATGAATTGATTTCAATCAATTATGAATGGGCATCGAAAATGTCTTGGGAGAACCAAGCCAAAAAACTTGTTCGTGAACATTTTACCAAACACGACAGCAAACACATTGTTAAAGACGACAGAAAAGTTGTAGACGACCGAGAAGTTATTAGAAAAGTTATAGACGAAGGACATTTAAATTGGACACAAGATATACCCTCCGGCACAAATGCGAAAAAAAAATTTGAGAATATGTTGAAATATGTTTCTAACAGTTGCCTAACAAAAGAGCCCAAAGTGTTGGAAGTCGGTGCTTACGCAGGAACATCATTGATTTCAATAATTCAAAAAATCCCAAATTCACATGGAACCGCAATTGATACATGGATTTATAACAAAGATAGAATTGAAGATTTATTTTATTCAAATGTAAAGGCAGCTGGATTGCAAAACAGAATCAAAGGAATTAAAGGTGATTCCAAATTGGTGTTATTGGATTTGATTAAACAAACCGCTGTTTTTGATTTTATTTATGTAGATGGTAGTAACAAATGTCTAGATGTTGCTTTGGATTTGTTTCTCTCATGGCAATTACTTAGGACCGGAGGAGTTATGGCAATTAATGATTATTTGTATTCTCCTGAAGCAGATCTAGTTCTCGAATATCATGCAGTGAATTATTTCTTGGAATTACATAAAAATGAATATATTGTTTTGGAAAAAGGGTACAGGGTGTTTATACAGAAAATCCAATCCACTTTTTAAAAAGTGGAGCAAAACCACTTTTGAGAAAGGTTGAGCCAAATCAACCTTTAAAAAAGGTTGAGCCAAATCTAGAAAAGTTGTGCAAAATCTCCCAAATCAACCTTTTTACACTTTTTCCGATTAGCTTATAACATCAACTTTTATGAGGGGATGAGGGGTTTAGTGCTAATTTACATTTAATAAATATATTGCAAATAAAATATTACATTTTACAAAAAACTTGTTGAAAAAACACTTTTTTTTGTAAAATATTGAATTAACCAAAAAACAACCCTTCACCCCTCATCCCCTCATATTTATACATTAATAAGACAACCTAAACTAAAAGTATTCTTTAATTCACTAATATTAAATAATTTTGTATCACCTTTCATGGTGTGTCTTCCCTTATAAACTCCATTTATTTTCATATTAATTAATTTTACACCTAATTTAACAGCATTAATATCATATTTTATACCATTAGAATTAGACCAGTGTTTAAATAACTCATATATTTCTGTACCAAGTAATTCTATACATTCTTTACTATCGTTCATATGTTCTCTGGTAAAACTTTCTAACCATTGTTCTATTGGTGATTTGGATAGTTCTTTTAAATTTGTTTGATATTCGGTTAGAGGTATAGATATATCTTTGAATTTATCCATTCCTTCAATACCCTTAAAATAATCATAGCATGTTCTAATCACATCATTATCTTCTAAATATTTGTGCATCATCTCAAAATAATTATAATCACCTTTTTTCTCATCACTTGACCGAATAATTAAATTACGTCGGTCTCCATTGGTAGAGTTTATGGGTTCTTCTTTATTAGTTGTGGTAATAAACCGATGATATGATTTGATTTTGTATTGAGGAATGCCCTTTTGGTTTATGGCGAGGGTATTATCCGTGATTAAACCCTTTATTTTTCCTTCGGCTTCCATTGTATCTTTTTTGGATAATTCATTCAAATTTACCAGAAAACAATTACACATCATTCCGTTAAAATCCCCCCAAACATCACGACTTGGATTAGTTGTTTCAAAAACTTTTTCATTACCTAACATTTTTTCAAATAATTTAAATAAAGTTCCTTTACCTGATCCTTCTCCACTTATAAACGTCGGCATAATGGTTTTTATATGTGGGTATTGAACCATCTGAGCGATCCATTTGATAAAATAATCATATACATTTTCATCGTTATTACAGAGAATTTTAATATGGTTTAATACAAAGCTCAACTCTGTTTGTTTATGTTTATATGGTTCAGTTAACAATTCCATTGCAAAAGGACGCCATAAATTAAAAATATTTTCAGGACAATCTGTAGTATTTGGATAAATATCTACATCATCCTTTCGTCTAATACTATGAGTAAATCCAATCCATTTATTTATAAAAGGTAAAGTATTAAACCCTGTAAAAATACCTTTTTCATTATACACAGGCTCATCGTATGATAAATGTGAGTAAGACATTTTTAATTGTCCCTGTGTTAAGAATATAATATTGTTATTGTCGTGTTTAACAAATAATGATTTATTAATAATTTTCAAATGAGTTTTTTCAAATTCTTTTGCGACATATTCAAAACTATTTTCGTTTTTATTAATATTATCTGTATTTTTAAATACAAAATCCTCTGGTATTATTATTTCGGTATTATGATCTTTATACGTCCATTTCATATCCAATCCATTCAGTTGCTTTTCTACATAATGTGTTATGTCTTCTAATAACCAATTGTCTTTATAATAATTCCCATAAACCATCAACCCATCAAACATTAATATTGCTATTTCTATACCCTTTTTATTTATAACGTGAATAGCGTGTTGTAAAATAATATTTTCATAATAGCACATAATCCGATTGACTGCTGAACCTAATTTATTGTAGGGTTTATTTTCAGGAACTGAACTAACTAATTCCGTATATGCTTTTATCTTTACCAATTGCTTTTGAGTTTGCTTAATTTCTATATCATATTTTTTAAATTCTACTGGTAAGCCTTTTGTGCGATTTAAGGTGTCTTTATTTAAAGCGGTTAAATACGATATTTTACCGACTTCTCTCGATTCAAACTTCATAAGACATTCTTCACGATGATTAATATAATATTCTAGGTAAGGACATGGTATATTGTTTTGTTTACAAATATAACGAAGAATAATTGGATGAGCGTTACACATATCAATATCTGTGCCCACTCCATCACGCATAAATAAGCCTCTAATAGTAGAAGGTAATCCTTGTAATGAACCACCAGAAAATAAACGACCTGAAGTTCCTGTAGAATAAGCATAAATCCGCTTGGTATTACCATTGGTTTTCAAATTAGTTTTACAAAATTGTTGTAAGATTGAATATTTAGTTTTACATTCTTCCTTCGTATATTTTTTATACTTGTTTAAACATCTCTCCACAAACTCAGTGTAAGACAACTGCGAAAGCCAATTAATCGGTTTAAGTGATAAGCGTTCGGTGATTTCCATATTATAATATTACTAAATATTATAATTTGATAAAAACACGGAATTATTTAATTATTCCTTAATATAATATATTTTTTTGTTCTTTTTACAACATCGTTTATTTTTATATCAATATCGGTTGATACAAATGTATATCCTTGTTTTCGTAGAATACCACGAACAATATTTAAATAGGGTCGTTTGCATTCAAAATTTGGTTTAAACGATGATATTTCAGAACAGGCAAAACATTTTTGTATATCATCTTTCATATTTAGAATTGCTGATTGGGTTTCTTTATTCTCATCTAATTCACATAATATAAAAGATTGATTATTGTCTAATTTTAAAATATCAATAATCTTTTTACATATTTCTTCACGCTCTATTTTATATTTTTCAGAAAGTTTTACTCGCATACCTTATATAGATTAAGAGAAAACTCTTTAATTATTTATATTAATTAATACGAATTTTAAAAAATTCATAATAAATTATTTTATTATCATGAATTTTAAATTATTATAAAAATTTTTAAATTATTATTTTTACATTTTTATTCCGATGTACTTATGAAAAATGGTTTTAATTTGGATCAACCTTTTTAAAGGTTGATTTGGCTCAACCTTTTTTAAAGGTTGATTTGGCTCAACCTTTTTTAAAGGTTGATTTTGCACCACTTTTCCCAAAAGTGGTTTTGGTTCAACCTTTTTTAAAGGTTGATTTTGCTCCACTTTTTTAAAAGTGGTTTTGGCTCAACCTTTTTTAAAGGTTGAAATCCATTTGTAAGGTCCATCTCCTTTTACAGTTGTTTTTGATTTCAATGGCTCGACATCTACTTCACTGCGTTTGGCATGAACGATCCAGAAGAACTTGCCATTTTCGCCGTATACTTGGAACATATTGTTTTCAATTTCGCTCACATTATAGGATTGGATTTTGAGGCCATTATAAATGGGAGTTATTTGAACTGTGAAATCATATGCTAGTGCGTCGACATAATCGGGTAGCAATATTGATGTGAATTGATTGTTTTGAATTTCTCCTTTTCCTCTGTAATAAACTCCTGCTTCAGGTCCTTCCAAACATGCATGTACCAAATATTTGTTGATATCTTTGGGATGATCAATCACGAATGTTTTGTTATAACTTGTAGTAGTTAAGCTTGAGCACATTATTTCTTTTGAGGTATCGTTCCACCATAATAAATTCCCATAACCTCCTCCTCCCTCACCAACGACTACTTTACGTACTGGATTCACAAAAAATGCATCAGTTCTGGTTGCATTAAGTGCTCCTTCAGATGCATTCAAAACTATTGTCCTAGTAAAATTAGCACTAGCAAATGCACCAATGCAAACCGAAAATCTGGTTTGATTTGTTGAACCAGATTCAAATCCAATCGCAATAGCTGCAAAACCTTGTCCTGTTCGTCCCGCTCGATCTCCAATCGCAACAGCATAATTGTCTTGATTTCTATTACCAGATAGACGTCCAACTGCAATACCAAATTCTTTTTGATTTTGTTCACCCGCTTGATAACCAATCGCAATCGTACCTGTTTGTTGACCTGTATTACCAGCACTATTGCCTATTGCCACTGCAAATCCACCTTGTTCAAATCGACCCGCTAGATAACCAATTGCAACTGCATTTTCACGTTGAACAAATTGACCTGCAGCTGCTCCAATCGCAATTGCATAAATTCCTTGAGTATTTTGACCTGCAGATGTTCCAATCGCAATTGCATCAAATTCTTGGTTAAGTTGACCCGCAATATAACCAACCGCCACAGCATATGATGCTTGATTTGTTCGACCCGCAAAATATCCAATCGCAATCGCACTTGTACCTTGATTTGTGAAACCAGCGCTATCACCCACAGCCACCGCAAATTGACGTTGCCCATCAGCACCAGAATTAAATCCAATTGCAACTGCAGAACTAGATTGATTTGTTTGTCCGGCTTGATAACCAATCGCCACCGCAGATGTTCCTTGATTTGTGAAACCAGCATTTCTTCCAACCGCCACAGAATATTGGGATTGACCTCTATAACCAGCATATGCACCTACAGCAACCGCATCTGCTGTTTGATTAATGGATCCCGCACTTTGTCCAACCGCCACCGCATCATTTCCTTGACCTTGTAGACCCGCTACATAACCAACAGCCACAGAAAGAACACCACTACTTGCTTGAGCAGCACCAGTACCAATCGCAACAGAACCTTGACCTTGATACGAAGCACCCGAGACTCGGCCAATCGCCACCGCATCAATTCCTTGATTTGTTTGACCAGCACCATTTCCAATCGCCACAGCAGATTCTCCTTGACCTATTATACCAGCAAAAGCTCCAACCGCCACCGCATATGTTCCTTGACTTGTTCGAGCAGCCTGAACTCCAATCGCCACCGCATTAGCACCTTGATTAAAATCAGCAGTATCCGGACCAATCGCAACCGCATATGACTGTTGACTAGTTCGACCGGCATGAAAACCAACCGCCACAGCACCAATACTTTGGTTTGTGTAACCAGCTTCAGTACCAATCGCCACCGCATATGTTCCTTGACTTTGGTAACCCGCTATATAACCAATCGCCACAGCACCAATACTTTGGTTTGTGAAACCAGCTTCATCACCAATCGCCACCGCTTGTGTTCCTTGACTTTGGTAACCCGCAGCATAACCCAACGCCACCGCATAATTTCCTTGACTTCGGTAACCCGCTATATAACCAAGCGCCACAGCAGCAAATCCTTGATTTGTGTAACCAGCTTCAGCACCAATCGCCACCGCTTGTGTTCCTTGACTTTGGTAACCCGCTACATAACCAATCGCAATTGCCTGTCGTTGTTGATTTGTGTAACCAGCACTTATACTAATCGCCACAGCAGATTCTCCTTGATTTTGACTACCTGCATCTTTGCCTATTGCCACCGCATATGTTCCTTGACTATACAAACCAGCATAAGAACCTATCGCAATCGCACTTGTACCTTGATTTGAATTACCTGCACCCTCTCCTACTGCTACCGCACTATAACCTTGACGTATTTGACCAGCATTATGCCCAATAGCCACCGCATATTGACCTTGACTTGTTCCTCCTGCGGCTCTTCCAATCGCAATCGCATTTAAAGATTGATCTTGAGACCCGGCTAAATACCCAATAGAAATCGCACCTGAGACTTGTCTTGTTTGACCGGCAAAATACCCAACAGCAACCGCAAATTGTCCTTGATTTGTTTCACCAGCTTCTCTTCCAATCGCAATCGCACCTGTGATTTGACCAGTTGATCCTGCTTGAAAACCTATCGCAACAGTATCTTGGCCTTGATTATCTCTACCCGCTTGAAGACCAACGGCAATCGAATTAGTTCCTTGATTTGTTAAACCCGCTTCAGATCCCATCGCAATCGCATTTGGTTTTTGATTTGTGTAACCAGCACTTGTTCCAATCGCCACCGCACCTATACTTTGACCTGTCGAAGCAGCATTATAACCAATAGCAACCGCATATTGACTTTGTCCTGTTGATCCTGCTTGAATACCAATCGCAATCGCATTATTTAATTGATCTTGGGACCCGGCTAAATGCCCAATAGCAATCGCACCTGTGCGTTGGTTTGTTTGACCGGCTTGATAACCCATCGCCACAGCATACTGTCCTTGATTTGTTTGACCCGCATTAGAACCAATCGCAATAGCTGAAATACCTTGTCCTGTTGATCCTGCTTGAGCTCCAATCGCAATCGCATTTGTTCCTTGCCTTGTTTGACCGGCTTGAGCTCCAATTGCAACCGAATTTGTGCCTTGACCTGTTTGACCCGATTGATAACCTATCGCAACGGCATATTGACTTTGTCCTGTTGATCCTGCTTGATCTCCCAATGCAATCGCACTAGTTCCTTGATTGATTCGACCAGCAAAATACCCAATCGCAATTGAACCGGACGATTGAATATTATAACCGGCTTCTCGTCCAATCGCAACTGCATGTTGACTTTGATATTGAGACCCGGCTTGATAACCCATTGCCACAGAAAATGAGCCTTGGCCTGTTGAAGCAGATTGATAACCCAAAGAAATCGCATATGAACCTTGACTTGTTAGACCAGCAGCTTGTCCAATCGCAATCGCATAGTTTGATTGATCTTGAGCTCCAGCTAAATACCCAATCGCAATCGCACTTGTTCCTTGCTTTGTTTGTCCGGCTTGATAACCAATCGCCACAGTATCTTGGTTTTGATTTGTTTGACCTGCTTGAACTCCAATCGCAATCGCCCTTGAACCTTGGTTTGAATTACCGGCTGAAGACCCAATAGCAATCGCACCTGTTTTTTGTTGATCTCGACCTGCATTTGTACCTACCGCAACTGCATTTGCACCTTGATTAAACATACCAGCACTAACTCCAACCGCTGTCGCAAAATTTCCTTGAGTATCGTAACCCGCTTGAGATCCAACCGCTGTCGCATATAAAAATTGACTAAGTATACCTGCTTGATATCCAATCGCAACAGCACCTTCCAGTTGATCTAATGATCCCGCTGAACTTCCAATCGCCACTGTATATTGTCTTTGTCTTGTTCGACCAGCTTGAAGTCCAATCGCCACAGTTTCTTGGCCTTGATTTGTTTGACCCGCTTGAACTCCAATCGCAACCGAATTTGTACTTTGGCCTGTTTGACCAGCTTGAAGTCCAATCGCAATCGCAGCACTTCCTTGATTAGTTTGACCCGCTTGAACTCCAATCGCAATTGCATTATTTGATTGATCATGAGACCCGGCTAAATACCCAATCGCAATCGCACCTGTTCGTTGTCTTGTTTGTCCCGCTTGAAAGCCAATCGCAATCGCATTAGTTCCTTGTCCTGTTTGACCTGCTTGAAAACCTAAAGCAACCGCATTAGTGCCTTGACCTGTTTGACCAGCTTGATAACCAAGAGTTATGTTATTGGAACCAATTGCCCAAGCACTAGTAGTTGTATTCCAATATAAGTATTCACCCCAATTAGTTCCATTCACATTAAATCCTGGACCCGTAGAGCCTGTTGATCCCGTAGAGCCCGTAGGGCCTGTTGCACCCGTAGGACCAGTTGCACCCGTAGAGCCCGTAGGACCTGTAAGACCCGTAGCGCCTGTAGAGCCCGTAGGGCCCGTAGGACCGGTTGAACCGCCTCCTGAATCCCCATATGTCACCTCATATGTCGATGTATTGTAATATACAGATTTTAAGGTCGCAATAGTCGTATCATTACGAATTGGATTCACATAAAATGCTGAACTTGTGGTTGTATTTAATGCTTCTCCTGAGGCATTCAGTACGATTGTGTTGGCAGATTGATCTGTTTCACCAGCTAAATACCCTATGGCAACTGCATTTGTGCCTTGACCAGTATAACCCGCCTTTAGACCAATAGCAACCGCATAAGTGCCTTGATTTTGGTTACCAGCTTCTTGACCAATCGCAATCGCATTTTCACCTTGATTAGTGTAACCCGCACTTAGACCAATAGCAATCGCATATCGTCCTTGAATTTGGTTACCAGCTTCTTGACCAATCGCAATCGCATATGCGCTTTGACCACTAAAACCAGAAGTTTGACCAATCGCAATCGCATTACCGGCTTGATTTCTGTAACCTGCTTGGCTGCCTACTGCAATCCCATCTTGATTGAATTGACCAGCACTTACACCAATCGCAATCCCATTAGCAGATTGATTTTCATAACCAGCAGTATTACCAATCGCAACCGTGTTCTGACCTTGGTTTGTATAACCAGCTTGAACTCCAATCGCAACCGCAGAAAAGCCTTGTCCTGATAATCCTGCTAAATACCCCATTGCAATAGCATATGTTGCTTGGCCTATTTGACCTGCTTGAAAACCCATCGCCACAGCATATTGACGTTGACTTGTTTGACCCGCTTGAACTCCAATAGCAATCGCATTTAAAGATTGATCTTGAGCCCCGGCTAAATACCCAATAGAAATCGCACCTGAGCGTTGGTTTGTTTGACCCGCTTGAAAACCAATCGCAACAGTGTTCTGTCCTTGATTTGTTTCACCAGCTTCTCTTCCAATCGCAATCGCACCTGTATTTTGACCGGTTGATCCCGCTTGAAAACCTATCGCCACAGTATCTTGGCCTTGACTTGTTTGCCCCGCTTGAGGCCCAATCGCAATCGCATTTGTTCCTTGTCTTGTTTGACCCGCTTGAACTCCAATCGCAATCGCATTTAAAGATTGATCTTGAGCTCCGGCTAAATACCCAATCGCAATCGCATTTGTTCCTTGCCTTACTTGACCCGCTGAATAACCAATCGCAATCGCATTTGTTCCTTGCCCTGTTTGACCAGCAACATAACCAACCGCAATCGCAGATTCACCTTGTCCTGATTGACCCGCTGAATAACCAATCGCAATCGCAAAAGTGCCTTGAGATCTGTTACCAGCCGAAAAACCAACCGCCAAAGCAGATTCGCCTTGTCCTGATTGTCCAGAAAAAGATCCAATCGCCACACCTGTTCGTCCTTGATTCGTTTGACCCGCTTGAATTCCAATCGCAATCGCACGAACTCCTTGATTTGTTTGCCCCGCTTGAACTCCAATCGCAATCGCATTTAAAGATTGATCTTGAGCACCGGCTAAATACCCAATAGAAATCGCACCTGAGACTTGTCTTGTTTGTCCCGCTTGAAAACCAATAGCAATCGCATTAGTTCCTTGACCAGTTTGACCTGCTTGAAAACCTAAAGCAACCGCATTAGTTCCTTGTCCTGTTTGACCAGCTTGATAACCAAGAGTTATGTTATTGGAACCGATTGCCCAAGCACTAGTAGTTGTATTCCAATACAAATATTCACCCCAATTAGTTCCATTCACATTAAAGCCTGGACCAGTAGGACCGGTAGTACCTTGACCCGTAGGACCGGTTGAACCTTGTCCCGTAGGACCGGTTGAACCTTGGCCCGTAGGACCTGTTGCTCCAGTTGAACCTTGGCCCGTAGGACCAGTAGGACCTGTTGCTCCAGTTGAACCTTGGCCCGTAGGGCCCGTATCACCAGTTGCTCCTGTTGAGCCTTGGCCCGTAGGACCAGTTGCTCCAGTTGAACCTTGGCCCGTAGGACCCGTAGGACCAGTATCACCTGTTGCGCCTGTAGGACCTGTATCTCCTGTAGAGCCCGTATCACCTGTTGCGCCAGTTGCTCCAGTTGATCCTGTAGGACCTGTTGCTCCTGTTGTACCCGTAGCGCCTGTAGAGCCTGTAGAGCCCGTAGGACCAGTTGTACCCGTAGGGCCCGTAGCGCCTTGGCCCGTAGGGCCCGTAGGACCAGTTGCGCCTGTTGATCCGGTAGCTCCTGTTGAGCCCGTAGGGCCTGTAGTACCCGTAGAGCCCGTATTACCAGGAGTAGACCACGATGTGTGGATGTGAGAATAGTAAGATACGTTTTGATAGTAACTATTTAATGTCACATTAGATCCGGTAGTTTTTGACCCCAGGATTGCTACCAATATTTTTTGAGTAGATGTAAGTACAGTCAATGGAACATTTGCGCTAAATGTGTATTGTTGTGGTATCCCCGTCCCATCTAAAATTACTAATGAATTAGACGTTGACAACAATGTTAGCGAAGGCCCTGATGTATCATAAACATATATATTGTAAAATACAGTAATTCTATCTGAGACTGAAGCAATACAGAACAAATTCATATCCCAAATACCAGGTGGTATTGTTGATTGTGAATTACCAATATCAGTCAGTGGATCGCACGCAAATTGTAACATAATGTAATTTCCAGTAGTTGTCATAGACGATGTAATTATCGTGTTAGGAGTCAAATCATTATCTGTAATTGACAAACTGGATATATCAGTATTCAGTGAACTAGGACCCGTATATGTATTTGACGCAACATTGTAGCTTGCATCTGTGAACAACGTATTTGATAAAAGGGTTGTTGACGGGACGAAATCACTGTTATAATTCATATACAGAACTAACCCAGAACTTGCGCCCTGAGGGCCTTGTTGTCCAGTTGGACCAGTATCGCCTTTTGGCCCTGTAGGGCCGGTAGGGCCGGTAGGGCCAGTATCACCTGTTGCACCTGTAGGACCTGTAGGACCTGTAGGACCAGTTGCGCCTTGGCCAGTAGGACCAGTTGCGCCCGTAGGGCCGGTTGTACCTGTTGATCCGGTAGGACCTGTTGATCCAGTTGATCCTGTTGCTCCTGTTGCGC
>Ga0247843_1001955_pt1 | contig 39363 bp, 40 predicted proteins | sample LaCruzMarch2017__FD_192420 | JGI IMG/M metagenome (GOLD analysis project Ga0247843, IMG submission 192420) | Freshwater microbial communities from meromictic Lake La Cruz, Castile-La Mancha, Spain - LaCruzMarch2017_8m | ecosystem: Environmental > Aquatic > Freshwater > Lake | place: Spain...
TAAATACGAATGGTAATTACCAACAATTCATAATCAAGGATACAAGTACTGGACAGGAACAAAAATTGTTTGAAATTAAAAACAAACATGAATTTTATGATATAAATACTGGTGTAAAAATCGGAGAAGGATACAAAGACTTACACACCGTTGTAATGGACTTCTTTAATCCGAAGAAAAACGACATGGCACTTGCGTATTTATTATTATATGTGGTCTCTATGGCGGTACTTGCCTTTCACTTGTGGCACGGGTTTGCCTCCGGATTTCAGTCCTTGGGATTGAACCACAAGCGCTACACTCCACTTATCCATGGAGCAGGAAAACTGTTTGCTTTGGCGGTGCCTGGCTTGTTTGCCTTAATTACCATTTTAATTTATTTGAAATAACGATTTAATCATATACCGATGTCAAAATTAGACGCTAAGATTCCGGAAGGACCATTATCAGAAAAGTGGACCAACCATAAAAACCACATGAAATTAGTGGCGCCCAATAACCGACCAAAAATCGATGTGATTGTTGTTGGGACGGGATTGGCAGGAGCCTCTGCCGCTGCTTCACTTGGGGAAATGGGCTACAATGTAAAGGCATTTTGCTTTCAAGATTCTCCACGTAGAGCGCACTCCATCGCAGCACAAGGTGGAATTAATGCAGCTAAAAATTACCAAAACGATGGCGATTCCGTGTACCGCTTGTTTTATGACACCATTAAAGGAGGCGACTACCGTGCGCGTGAAGCCAATGTGCACCGCTTAGCCGAGGTTTCTGGAAACATTATTGATCAATGCGTTGCCCAAGGTGTTCCGTTCGCTCGAGAATACGGAGGCTTATTGGATAACCGTTCTTTTGGTGGGACCCAGGTTCAACGTACCTTTTATGCGGCGGGTCAAACCGGACAACAGCTTTTATTGGGTGCTTATTCTGCCTTGTCGCGGCAAATCGGTTTGGGTCGGGTAAAAATGTACCACCGTCATGAAATGTTAGATTTAGTGGTGGTTGACGGAAAAGCACGAGGAATTATCGCCAGAAATCTAGTAACCGGAGAAATAGAACGACACAGCGCACACGCCGTGGTAATCGCCTCTGGAGGATACGGAAATGTTTATTTCCTATCAACCAACGCGATGGGAAGCAATGTATCTGCTGCCTGGAAGGTGCACAAGAGAGGCGCATATTTTGCCAATCCGTGTTTTGTTCAGATTCACCCTACCTGCATTCCAGTGCACGGAACCAACCAGTCTAAATTAACCTTAATGTCTGAGTCTTTAAGAAACTCCGGACGCATTTGGGTTCCAGCTAAAAAAGAAGATGCCGAAGCCATCCGAGAAGGACGGTTAAAGCCCACTCAGATTGCCGAGGAAGACCGGGATTATTTCCTAGAGCGCAGGTATCCTGCCTTTGGTAACTTAGTACCGCGTGACGTGGCATCAAGAGCAGCAAAGGAGCGCTGCGACGAAGGGTTTGGTATTGAAGCAAATGATACCAATGAGGGCGTTTATTTGGATTTCTCTTCTGAAATCAGAAGTAAGGGAAAACAAGCTGCTTATGCAAAAGGAGATCACAATCCGTCCGAAGAAACGATTCTTGCGATGGGTAAAAAGTGGATCGAAGAAAAATACGGCAACTTGTTTAAGATGTACGAGAAAATCACTGATGAGAATCCGTACGAAACACCGATGAAAATTTATCCAGCGGTTCACTACACCATGGGGGGAGTTTGGGTTGACTATAATCTTCAGAGTACTATCCCTGGTTGTTTTGTAACCGGCGAAGCGAACTTCTCTGATCACGGAGCGAACAGATTAGGGGCTTCCGCGTTAATGCAAGGCTTGGCTGATGGTTATTTTGTATTGCCATATACCTTATCGAATTACTTGGCAGACGATATCCGAACAGGAAGCATTTCCACGGATGCGCCCGAATTCGAGGAGGCAGAACGTGCAGTAACTGAGCGTATTCAACTGTTCTTAACCAACAAGGGAACTAAATCCGTTGACTATTTCCACAAGAAATTAGGTTTAATCATGTGGAATAAAGTCGGGATGGGCCGAAGTGAAGCCGGTTTAAAAGAGGCGGTGGATGAAATTAACGCCCTTCGCGAAGCCTTTTATGCGGATGTTTTTGTGCCAGGCGACGCCAACGAAATGAATACAGAACTTGAAAAAGCACTGCGCGTGGCGGATTTCATCGAATTAGGTCAATTGATGGCCGTTGATGCCTTGAACCGCAATGAATCCTGTGGTGGACATTTCCGCGAAGAATATCAAGATGCTGAAGGAGAAACACTGCGCGATGATGACAACTTTAAAATGGTGGCTGCATGGGAATACCAAGGCGGTGATGCAAAACATGCAACCCTACACAAAGAAGAATTAAAATACGAATTCATTAAAATTGCAGCGAGAAACTACAAATAAAGAAACGACTTATGGCAACTAAATTTATCAATATTACCCTTAAAATTTGGCGTCAAAAGAACAGCCAAGCCAAAGGAAGCCTCGAAACGTATAAACTGGACCAGGTGTCTACAGACAGTTCGTTTTTGGAAATGCTTGACCAATTAAATGAGCAACTTATAAACAGCAATGACTCGCCGGTAGCTTTTGATCACGATTGTCGAGAGGGTATTTGCGGCATGTGTTCCCTATATATTAATGGCCGTGCACACGGACCAGATACAGGAACCACTACCTGTCAATTGCACATGCGTAAATTTAACGATGGCGATACTATTTATATTGAGCCGTGGAGGGCCAAAGCCTTTCCAATCATCAAAGATTTGGTGGTAGATCGTTCTGCCTTTGATCGCATACAACAAGCGGGTGGCTTTGTTTCCGTAAATACTTCAGGAAGAACCATGGATGCTAACGCCATTCCAATTCCTAAAAATGACGCGGATAAAGCATTTGAAGCAGCGGCATGCATCGGCTGTGGCGCTTGTGTTGCTGCGTGCAAAAACAGTTCCGCTATGCTCTTTGTGGGGGCTAAAGTATCCCAATACGCCTTATTGCCACAAGGCAAGGTAGAGGGGAGTGAACGCGTGCTAAACATGGTGCGCCAAATGGATGAAGAAGGATTCGGAAACTGTACGAATACTGGGGCCTGCGAAGTAGAGTGTCCGAAAGGAATATCTATTGAGAATATTGCAAGAATGAACCGAGAATTAATTAAGGCCGCGGTCATTACAGAGAAAAAATAAATCAGCTTTGGGCATAAAAAAAGGGAAGCATTGCTTCCCTTTTTAATGTATAAAAGAATTGATTCTTATTTTAATTTTTTGCTCTCGTCTTTGTACCAACCTGTATTTTCCGAAGTCTCAACAGACACATTGGCTTTCTTACTTAAATTATTTTGAGTATACATCCAATATCCAAACCCAAAAAATCCTAATCCAAGAAGGAGGTCGTTGAAATAATTCTGAATGAATTCAAAAAACCCAAACGCCCATTGAAATAAATCTCCAAGTTGATATACAAATTCAGTCCACATACTCGTAATTTTTTACAAAGAAACAAAAAAAAAGAATTCTAATTAAATTTCTCCGATTAATTCTAAGGTTTGCTTGGCCGCTATTTGCTCAGCTTGTTTCTTGGATCCAGCCTTTCCTCGGCCAAAATCCCGTCCATTAATTTGAATTGCAATTTCATATTCCCACGCCCCATGAATGTGTTGCTCGTCGGTGACGATAAAGTCAATCTTCATGCGCTTTTTTTGGCACCAGATAATTAAGCGGGATTTAAAATCAATTTCCTCCTCAAGAAGCTTATTTAAATCTACGAACTTTCTAAGGACATGATTTTGCAAGCTTTTTTTAGCGGCATCAAACCCCCCGTCTAAATAAATCGCGCCAATTATGGCTTCAAATGCATTTCCTTCCAGCGATGAAATATTTAAATTCCTAGATTGATTGTAATTCAATACGGCTCGAATTTGCATTTTTTCACCTATAAATGCGAGGGTTTTTCTATTTACTACCTTAGATTTAAGCTTGGTTAAATATCCTTCGTCATTCCCGGGAAACTTCTTAAACAAATACTCCGCAACCACGGCATCAAGTATTGCGTCACCCAAAAACTCTAAACGTTCATTGGATTCTATGTCTTCTTTTATATCGCCTGAGCGATGAGAAATAGCAAGTTTAAAATGAACTAAAGACGTTGGCCTGTAGCCGAAATGGTTGATTATAAATTTGATTAGAAGGAGTTCTTCTGCAGACTTTTTTGTGGAAAGAAATCCGAGTTTTACGGCCAATTATCCAACAAATTTCTTGACTATCACACTCGTGTTATGCCCACCAAAGCCGAAAGTATTAGATAATGCATAGTTCACCGTACGCCGTTGTGGGGCATTGAAGGTAAAGTTTAATTTAGGGTCAATTTCTGGATCATCTGTAAAATGATTAATTGTAGGTGGGACGATATCGTTTTTCACCGCCAAAACACACGCAATGGCCTCTATCGCTCCCGCCGCCCCTAACAGGTGACCTGTCATTGATTTGGTAGAAGAAATGTTTAACTTGTAGGCGTGTGCTCCAAATACAGCTTGAATCGCTTTTACTTCAGCGATGTCCCCCAAGGGAGTGGATGTGCCATGTACGTTTATATAGTCTACTTGGTCCGGACTAATCTCTGCGTCTTCTAGTGCGGCAATCATGGTGTTTCGAGCACCTATTCCTTCGGGATGTGGAGCAGTCATGTGATACGCATCACCAGACATTCCTCCTCCTCCTACTTCGGCATAAATTGTTGCGCCTCGCTTAACGGCATGCTCATATTCCTCCAGAATCAGCGCTCCGGCTCCTTCACCCAACACGAAGCCATCTCGGTCAACGTCGAAGGGCCGTGAAGCGGCCTCTGGGTTATCATTTCTTGTAGAGAGCGCTTTCAAAGCATTAAAGCCTCCCATGCCCATTTCATTTACAGCGGCTTCGGAGCCTCCCGTAATGATGGCATCTGCCTTGCCCAATCTAATTAAGTTAAATGCATCAATGATCGCATTGGTAGACGAGGCACAGGCCGATACGGTAACGTAATTTGGACCACGAAACCCGTACTTAATTGAAATCTGACCTGAAGCAATGTCTGCAATCATTTTAGGAATAAAAAATGGATTGAAGCGTGGAGTTCCGTCTCCTTCAAAAAACGCCTTGGCTTCCTCTTGGAAGGTTTTTAGGCCCCCTACGCCTGAACCCCAAACCACGCCAATGCGGTCGGTGTTTGGATTGGACTCCATAAGGCCAGACTGGTCTACCGCCTCCATGGCAGAAACCATGGCATATTGGGTAAACTGATCCATTTTTCGAGCCTCTTTCTTATCAAGAAACTGCTCCACATAAAAACCCTTTACCTCACAGGCAAATTGAGTTTTAAATAAGGAGGCATCAAATTGTTGAATGGGCGCTGCTCCACTTTTTCCGATAAGCAAGTTGTTCCAGTATTCTGAAACGGTATTACCAATAGGCGTAAGCGCACCAAGTCCAGTTACAACTACTCGCTTTAATTGCATGCTGTAATCCTTAAAAAGTTGGAAGGTTTTGTTTTATTACTTCGCGTTGCTTTCAATGTAAGAAACCGCATCTCCAACCGTTTGGATGGTTTCTGCTTGGTCATCTGGAATAGAAATACCAAATTGTTTCTCAAATTCCATAATTAATTCTACGGTATCTAAAGAGTCAGCACCTAAGTCGTTGGTGAAGCTTGCTCCATCCGTTACTTCAGATTCTTCAACATTTAATTTGTCTACAATGATTGCAATCACTTTACCTCTGATTTCAGACATCTTTTTAGTTTTTTAATGGTTTTAAGGTTGCAAAGAAAAAAACAAACTCGTAATTATCAAAATTATTCCTGATTATTTATCAACGAAATTCATACTGATAACTCTACAAACGCGCTTCTTTCCTTATTTTTGCCCATGAAACGGCCCTTAAATCTTGTGCTATTTATCTCTGGAACAGGCTCTAATGCTAGAAACATCGTGGGTTATTTCGCTAAGCACGAACACATTGCCGTGCTGGGGATTATTAGCAGTAAAGAAAATTCCACCATCAAGGAATATTGTGTTGATAATCAATTGTTTTACGCTCAATACACGCCCTGGGATGAACATGAAGCACTCCATCAGCTCAAACATCACGCATGTGACCTGATTATCTTAGCGGGATTCTTAAAGAAAATAAGTGCTGTTTTGATTTCACAATACCCTAATCGTATTTTAAATATACACCCCTCCCTCCTTCCTAAATTCGGTGGTGCAGGAATGTATGGGCGGCGCGTTCATGAGGCTGTGCATGCAAGGCAAGAAACAGAAACCGGAATTACCATTCACTTAGTCAATGAATACTATGATGAGGGTAGAATTTTAGAACAACACCGTTGTTATATAACTACATTAGACACCATTGAACAGATTGAAGAGAAGGTTCATGCGTTGGAATATCAATGCTTCCCTCGAGCAATCGAGCGTTATTGTTTATCCCTGAAGGGCTGACCTTAAGTGCTGGCCGAACCAGTAACAATCTTCAAAGCTATTGTACAAAGGTGCTGGGGCAACTCGGATCACATTAGGTTCCCTCCAATCCGCCGTTACACCCCGTTCACTCAGGGCATCAAATAGTCCTTTACCTTTTCCTGTAGCCTTGATTGAAAGCTGCGCACCCCGTTTCTTTGGATCGGAGGGGGTTATAACCTCGAACCGTTCTGTACCCGGACTATTGGAAGATATGTCAAAAACTACAAAGGATAAATAATGGGTCATTAGGTCTCTTTTTTGACCAATCCGCTCCATGCCGGCTGCTTCAAACAATTCAAGGGAAGCTAAATGAACGGCCATTCCTAATACGGGAGCGTTACTCAATTGCCATCCCTCTGCTCCCGGTATTGGATTAAACCCTGGCTCCATTGAAAATCGCGTTTCTTTGGTGTGACCCCACCAGCCGGCTAGGCGTGGAAGATCTTTACGGTGCGCGTGGCGTTCATGAACAAAAAAACCAGAAACTCCACCCGGTGAAGAATTTAAATATTTATATCCACACCATGCTGCAAAATCAGGACCCCACTCATGGAGACTTAAGTTCACATTGCCTGCGGCATGGGCTAAATCAAATCCTACCATAGCTCCCACTGCATGTGCTTTTTGGGTAATGGTTTGTAAATCAAAATATTGTCCGGTGTAGTAATTAACACCACCCCACATCACCAGGGCTAAGGTTTCACCGAGCTCTTCAATGCGCTGATAAATATCTTCTTCATGAATGAGTTCTTCGCCCGGTCGTGGCGTCACCCACACCAAATCACTTGGCGGCAAACCATGGATTTGCAGTTGGGACTCCAGTGCATATTGATCGCTTGGAAACGCCTTTGCCTCACACAGTATTTTTGTTCGCTTACCCTCAGGGGTATAAAACGAAGCCATAAGTAAGTGTAGGTTGGTGGTTAGGCTATGGGTGGTGCACACTTCAATGGGTTTAGCGCCTACGATTGCCGCCACCTTTTCTGTGAGCAATTCATGATAGGAATACCAGGGGCGCCGACCTTCAAAATGTCCTTCCACGCCAAGCGTTCCCCAATCCTCAAGTTCTTCTATGAGGTACTGTTTCGCTTTTTTAGGCTGTAATCCCAACGAGTTTCCAGTGAAATACACCGGATGTTCTTTTCCAAAGGTTGGTAATATAAATTCAGCTCTAAACGCCCTCAATGGATCGTTGTTGTCCATTTCTTTTGCAAATTCTATGGAGTTTTCAAAGTGCATCCGATTCGATTTTCGTAATTTTGTATACAAAGATAGGGAACAATGACGCAACTAAACCGCACGCAGTCCAAACGGCTTTTCGAAGAATCTTCCACCCTGTTCCCCGGGGGGGTAAACTCTCCCGTTCGTGCCTTTAAAAGTGTGGGCGGAACCCCCTTGTTTTTTGCGAAAGGAAAGGGCGCTGCCGTGTGGGATGAAGATGGAAATCAATTTATTGATTTTTGTAACAGTTGGGGGCCCTTAATTCATGGGCACGCCAATGAATATGTAGAGAATAAAATAATTCAAACCCTGAAGAATGGGTCCAGTTTTGGAGCGCCAACGCGCCTAGAGAGTGAATTGGCCAAATTAATTAAAACCAACATTACCTTCATTGATAAACTTCGTTTTGTGAGTTCGGGAACCGAAGCAGTAATGTCGGCGCTACGGTTGGCAAGAGGATATACGGGTAAATCTAAAATTCTGAAGTTTGAGGGGTGCTATCACGGACATGTTGACGCGATGTTAGTGCAGGCAGGAAGCGGCTTAATTACGCTTGGAACCTCATCCAGTGCTGGTGTACCGCAAGCGGTTGCTCACGACACCCTTGTGCTTCCTTTAAACAACGAAGAACTGCTTAAAAACACGTTTGAACTGCACAGTCACGAGATGGCGGCCGTGATTATTGAACCGGTGCCGGCCAACAATGGGCTTTTACTTCAAGATTTAAGTTTTTTACAAACCTTAAGGGGCTTGTGCTGGAAACATAAGGTCTTGTTGATTTTTGACGAGGTGATTTCCGGATTTAGGGTTGCATTTGGCGGGGCCTCAGAGCTTTATGGCATTCAACCGGACATTGTAACCTATGGGAAAATTATAGGGGGGGGATTACCTGTTGGAGCCTACGGAGCCTCTAATGAGATTATGGCCAGCGTCTCTCCGGAAGGGCCGGTGTACCAAGCAGGGACCTTGTCTGGCAATCCGGTAGCCATGGCAGCAGGGATTGCACAGCTTGAATTGTGCTTGTCTCCTGATTTTTACCGAACCCTGGAAGCAAAAACTCGCGGATTTGTTGACCGTGTAAATGCCTATGCAACCGTTAAAAACTATGACTTCGAATTGATCTCCTTGGCATCCATTTTTTGGCTTTCATTTAATGGTAAAAAATCCATACATCGGGCCGACGAAATAAGCCCAGATATGACGGCTTTTAATACACTGCATAACTATTTGCTTCATCACGGCATTTATATTGGACCAAGCGGATATGAGGTGGGGTTCATTTCTTCAGCACACACCGAGGATGATTTGGTTTTTGCTGCAGCTCAATTTTGTGCCGGGTTAGATGTGGTTTATGCTTAAGCGGCCAGACACCCTAGTCATTGGGGGCACCGGATTAGTAGGGAGTCATTTACTTTGGTTACTCACCCAACAGGGTCCTGTTTTTGCTAGCTGCAGAACTATAACAAATAAAGAACGGGTGCGCCAACTCTTTCATTTTTGTGATCCTAAAACAGGAGAAGAATTATTTAAGCGCATCGAATGGGTCACTTTGGACATTCTAAACATAGATGACCTAGCAGCGTCACTGAAGGGTATGCGTAAGGTATACCATTGTGCGGCCCTGGTTTCGTTTCATCGGATCGATTTTTATCGGTGCATTCAAATCAATAGAGAAGGCACGGCTAACGTAGTAAATGCTTGCCTAGATATTCCAAACATAAGGCTTTGCTATGTGAGCTCAACTGCTGCGGTTGGGCAAAACCCGGCAGGGGAAATCGATGAGACCTGCCTATGGAAGGCCTCAGATACAAATAGCGGGTATTCTGTCGCTAAATTCGGGGCGGAAAAAGAAGTGTGGAGAGGAATGGAAGAAGGCTTAAATGCCGTAATCATAAATCCGTGTACCGTGATCGGTCCAGGACTATGGGAAGAGGGGTCCATGGAAATGTTTCGGGTAGCAAAAAACGGAATACGGTTTTATCCGTCTGGTTGCAACGCTACGGTAGATGCGCGGGATGTAGCAACATCCATGGTGTTTTTAATGGATTCTGGTATTCGAAATGAACGGTTTTTGTGCACGGGTTCAAACAAGGGATTTCGCGGATTGTTTAGCGCCATAACTAAGGCTATGAATAAAAAACCTCCTCAAATTTACGCACCCAAATGGCTTGCAATTCCTGTTTCATACCTCTTAGAAACCATTTCCCTAATGCGTAAAAAACGTCAAGGAATGACAATAGAATCAGCACGTGCTGCTTACGCAACAAGAATTTATAATTCCAATAAGCTTAAAAAACTTTTGCCAAATTCTTTTTTCAGCTTAGAAGAATCCATAGAACACGCCATCAAGGGAAGAATCGTATGAAAAAAGAACCCCTTGGTATACTGGTATTAATCATCCTTTATTCGGTTGGGCTAACATCCATGTTTGTTCCGGGACTGCGCTCACATGTGTTGCCGCTTAGTGCCTACACCCTGCTTATTTCCTTCTTGGTCTTATTAAACGCGTATCGTTGGAAAAACGAAGTGCTCCTGGCAAGTACCTTGGTGTTTACTATCGGATTTACCGTAGAGTGGATTGGCGTTCATACTTCCTTGCTCTTTGGCTCCTACTGGTATGGCGCCAATCTAGGGCCGAAACTGCTCCATGTTCCATTGATCATTGGTGTGAATTGGGCCATGTTGTCTGCCTTGACTAGCGCAATAGGATCCAAACTATTCAAGAAACTGGCGTTTCAGGTGGTTGGCAGTGCGTTGTTAATGACCGGTATGGACTGGCTAATGGAGCCTGTAGCCGTAAACAGCGATTTTTGGCATTGGAAAAACGGAATAATTCCGGTGTATAATTTCGTGTGCTGGTTTATTGTTTCGCTTGTTACCAATTGGATTTTCATTAAAATAGGGAAACCTAAATTGAACAACACGTCCGTCGCGTTGTTTATTCTCTTAGTTTTATTTTTCACAATTCAACTGTTATTATAATGTATTGGTGGGGCCCTATCGTATTATTCGCAACGTTTTTCGGTATGGAATTCATGGCGTGGTTTACACATAAATATGTGATGCATGGTTTAATGTGGTACTTTCATCGGGATCACCACCAAGTAGAGGCCGGTTTTTTTGAGAAGAACGATGTGTTCTTTTTGATTTATGCCATTCCTTCTTGGTTAGGAATCATGCTGGGAATGATGTATGATTTTTACCCCACCGTTTGGATGGGCTATGGGATTGCCCTGTACGGGATTGCTTATTTTCTAGTTCACGACGTTTACATTCATCGTCGATACACGTTCCTTAGAAACATTGACCACCCTTATTTTTATGCCATTAGAAAAGCGCACAAGGTACATCACAAAAACCAAGATAAAGAGGAAGGTGCCTGTTTTGGGATGTTAATCGTTCCTCCTAAATTTTACCGGGAAGCGAAAAAATCATACGAAGCCCAGCACCGCAAGGCATGAGTTATTATGGGTACATTTTATTGTTTTCTTTCTTAGGTCCCCTTGCTCTAAGTTTTGATAAAAAGGTCGCTTATTACAAAAGTGTATGTCACCTCATTATTCCGATTGTTTTGGTTTCTGGATTGTTTTTGATTTGGGATCAATGGTTTACAGAAAAAGGGGTTTGGGGGTTCACCATAGCACACACGGCACACATCTTTTTAGGAAAACTGCCGCTCGAAGAAATACTGTTCTTTGTGGTCGTACCGTACAACTGCATCTTTATTTATCAAGTGATGGGTGCCTACTTTCGACTCGAAAATAAACCTAAACTAAATCGCCTGTTTTTTGGGGGATTCTTTGTCTTGGGAATATTATTAATACTACAACAACCAACGGGGTGGTACACGCTTTCTTCGGTGCTATTTGCCTTTGCTTTAAGTACGGTCTTGCTTGTATTTAATCCCAAATGGCTTACCCAATTTGTGGTTTCCTTCTTAGTTTGTTTGCTTCCTTTTCTTGTTGTAAATGGCTTGTTAACCGGTGCCGCTTCCACACTACCTGTGGTGTGGTATAATCCCGCTGAATTCTCTGGGTGGAGAATCATCACAATCCCCGCAGAAGACTTGTTTTACAACTTTGATTTGCTCGTTGGGTTTGTGGTGTTTTTTAAACTGAGTTCCGCGCGCCTAACGCTTAGCAAGTAGGCCTGTAGTTGAATAGCCTTCGACTAAGGGAATTGTTTGTACGCTACCGCCCCAAGCTTCCGCTTCTTTTTTGCCGACAATATACCGCTTGTCCCTTGGGTCTAAAACCTCTGCATCATAATCACCCCCTTTAACAATTAGATCCGGTTTTATTGCTAAAATCGTGTTTAATGGGGTGTCCTCACTAAACACCACAACATGGTCCACAAATCCAAGTGAGGCAAGCACCATCGCGCGAGCAACTTCAGGGTTTACAGGCCTGTTTTCTCCTTTCTCTAGCTTACGAACGGATGCGTCATCATTCAGTGCAATAAAAAGCTTATCGCCTAATGAAGCCGCTTGGGCTAAATAGGTAATATGACCCAAGTGCAACAAATCAAAACACCCGTTGGTGAATACAATTTTTTGATTTTTCAATCGATGCAATTCGGCCATCTGCGCTGCTTGATGCAGGGTAATAACCTTCGCCTGAACATATGCTAAGCGGTTCACGGTACTAACAAGTTAGAAGGCTCTTTTGGAAACACTAAAGAGGGCTTGAATGATTTGGCTGCTTCAAAATCCATGGTGGCATAACTAATAATAATGACAACATCTCCAACCGCAACTTTTCGTGCGGCTGGGCCATTTAAACAAATGGTGCCGGAATCTTTGGCTCCTGTAATCACATACGTTTCTAAGCGTTCTCCATTGTTGATGTTAACCACTTGAACCCGCTCCCCTTCAATGAGGTTTGCCGCCTGCATTAGGCGCTCATCAATGGTTATACTTCCAATATAGTTCAACTCCGCTTGGGTTACTGTGACCCGATGGATTTTAGATTTTAATACTTGAATTTGCATAATTAAATTGCCTTTGGACGGCACAAAAGTAAGGGAATTCAATCGCCTGACAAAAGCATATTGTCAATAAGTCGTACCTCACCGCAATATGCCGCTACACAAACCACCGCGGTGTCCTGGGAAATTTCTACGGGAAGCAAGGTGTTTGGGTCAACAATAAACAAATAATCCAAGGTCAAAGGGGATTGCCGAATCATCTCTTTTGCCTTATGGATTAATTCAAGTGGCGGTTCGTTGTTCCAATACTCTTGTATAAGCGATAAGGCCCTGTAAAGCACTGAAGCCGTTTGCCGTTGTACTGACGTTAGGCGTAAATTTCGACTGCTCATCGCTAATCCATCAACTTCTCTTAGGGTTGGACAAGAAACAATAAATACCGGAAGGCTTAGTGAATTAACCATCGCTCGAATGATCGCCAATTGCTGAAAATCTTTCTGACCAAAAAAAGCGCGATGAGGTTTTACGTGGTTAAACAAGGCATACACCACCTCAACGACCCCCCTGAAATGTCCAGGACGAGAGGCCCCTTCCATGGATAAATCTAGGCCGTTAAGCGACATCTTAGATGCCGGAGAGTCTTCCAAAAAAAGTTCGTCGTATTGCGGAAGATAAATAACATCAACCCCCTCGGTTGTCGCACATGCAATATCTTCTGACAGGGTCCTGGGATACGTTTCAAAATCTAACGAATCATTAAACTGTCGCGGATTCACAAAGATGCTTAACACCAGCAGCGCCGTTTCCCTCTTTGCCGTGTGCATCAATGATGCGTGACCCGCATGAAGCGCACCCATGGTAGGCACAAAGCCAATGGAAACGCCTTTTCTGCGGTAAGGATTCAGCGCCTCCTCTAATTGTGCTTTATTTGTTATAATTTGACTCATTCCAATCGGTACAAGGAAACAAAGCTATTCGTTTTTAGGAACTTTCATAAGTTTTCCGTAAATTCGCATCCTTAAATAAGTGTAGAGGCTCGATGGAAAAAAAACGCGTATTGTTCGTCTCTCAAGAGATTTCCCCTTTCTTAACTAAAACCGAAATTTCTAATTTCACCCGAAGGATTGCGCAATCAACCCAAGAAGAAGGTAAGGAAATTCGTGTGTTTATGCCACGATATGGAGTAATCAATGAGCGACGTCACCAGTTGCATGAAGTCATTCGGCTTTCTGGGTTAAATTTATCAATCGATGATCAAGATCATCCACTCATTATCAAAGTAGCTTCGGTGTCTGCTGCGCGAATGCAAGTGTATTTTATTGATAATGATGATTTCTTTAAGCGTAAACAAATTCTACATGAAGAAAACGGAACCTGTTGCGTTGATAACGACGAGCGTTCCATGTTTTTTGTTCGAGGAGTTTTGGAAACGGTAAAAAAACTTGGTTGGCAACCTGATGTAATTCATTGCAACGGATGGTTTTCCGGAATGATGGCGCTTTACATTAAGCACTTCTATAAAAAAGACCCGCACTTTAAAGAAACAAAAGTCGTGTATAACCTTTGTAACGAAAAATTTGATCAGCCCCTCGATGCTCGATTCCATGAAAAACTCAAATATGACGGATTTCCAAAATCTGTATTAGAGAAAAGCAAGGAAACGGATTTTATTTCATACACTAAATTAATCCTGGATCATTGCGATGGCGTTACCGTAGCCGAGGCCAACCTAGACCCTGCCTTGCGAGCCATTTTTGATGAAGCAAGTATCTTGAAACAAGATTATATCAACGAAGAACAAGAGGCAAAAACATTTTCTGCATTTTTTGATCGGGTGTTAGATTCTAGCGCTGTTATCAACTCGTAAAGGCCCATGAGGTATTCACTCCTTTTCCTTCTAATGCTTACGCTTTTAGCTTGTAAGAAGAAAGACCAGTTGTTAGGTAAAGAGTTATTAGGTCCCGATGCCTTGTTAAACGGAATCTCTACCGACACCTTTTATTTAGCCACTTCAGTAGTTCTTGAAGACAGCATAATCACCGACAATGCGGCCAATGTGGTGTTGGGAAGTTACAACGACCCGAAGTTTGGAACGTTTAACGCCTCCTTTTACACCCAGCTTAGGTTGGCTGGAGTAAACCCTAATTTTGGTGATCCTTCTTCCATTGTGGTAGACTCCTTTGTGCTTGGGTTAGAATATGCCGGATATTACGGGGCTTTAAGTGCGCAACAATTCGAAGTATTTGAATTGACCGATGCCCTTTCTAATGATTCAACCTATTATCAGTTTTCAACGAAAGCGCACAACAACACTAATTTAATTCCTCTGGGCAAAGAAACCATCACACCAGACCCCTTGAATTATACAATTATTGGAGACGACAGTATTCAGGCTCAATTACGGATTCCGCTAGACACCAACCTCGCCAAACTGTTCATTACCGAAGCGACCAACGGGAGCGCCACATTCACAAGTAACACAAGCTTTCAAAGTTATTTTAAAGGCTTATTAGTACAAACAAACAACGGGCCTCAAAGCGCGGGACAAGGCGGCGTTTTCTATTTTAACCTGAATGATCCGGGAGCCAAATTAACGATTTATTATCGTCAAGGCGGGGTGGCTAAGACCTATGACTTTTTAATGAGCTCTACCTGTGCCGACTTTTCTCACGTGGCCATTAACCGAAACGGATCAGCTGTTGAACAGGTAATTAACAACCCCTCCCAAGGGCTGAAAGAATTCTATGCGCAAGCCTTTGGTGTGCGCGCCAAGGTAGTAATCCCAGGGCTTAACCAGTTCACAGAAAACCAATTAATCCATCGCGCGGAGATTCATTTGCCGATTCAGTTTCAGTTGGGAAGCAAATATAAACCCGGTTCAAGTGTTTCTTTTGCCACAAAAAAAACCGCCGCGGCTGAGGGGTATATCAACACCGGGGTGCTGGGCGTTTATTCCGAAAGCAAGAAGGAGTTTTCTGCAGATTTAAAATCCTATGTTCAAGCCGTAATCAATGAAGACATTGAGAACACGGGGTTAATTGTTTCTCCTCGATTCTTCGTGAATTCCGCAGAACGGATTATCTTTAACGGGCCGAACACCATCAATAAGATGCGGCCGAAAATTATTATCACTTATACCGACTTTTAATTATGTGTGGTATCGTTGCATACATTGGCGATAAAGACGCCTACCCCATTATCATAAAGGGATTAAAACGCCTTGAATACCGCGGATATGACTCTGCGGGAATTGCAATAAACTCCCACGGCACACTAAATATTTATAAGAAACAAGGAAAGGTGTCCAACCTAGAGGCCTTTGCGGCGGATAAGGATTGTTCCGGCACTGTTGGAATAGGACACACCCGTTGGGCTACCCACGGCGAACCCAACGACGTGAATGCACACCCGCATTATTCTACCGATGGAACATTAGCTATTATTCACAATGGAATTATTGAGAACTACGATTCCATTAAAAAAGAACTAATTAACAAGGGATATAGTTTTCGCAGTGAAACCGATACTGAAGTGTTGGTTCATTTAGTGGATGACATCTCTAAAAAAGAAGGCGTTTGGTTTGGTGAAGCACTCCGTATTGCACTAAATCATGTGGTGGGTGCCTACGCCATTGTGGCGATCTCTAGCGACTTTCCAGACCGCCTCGTGGCCGCAAGAAAAAGCAGTCCGCTCGTGGTGGGTGTTGGAGAAGGTGGTGAATATTTTTGTGCATCAGATGCCTCCCCGATTGTAGAATACACAAAAAATGTAATCTACATGGAAGATGAGGAGATTGCCGTGATTGACCGCAAGGAGGGCTTGAAACTATACAATATTGGTGACCAACCAAAAACCCCGTACATTCAAAAACTGGAATTAGAACTTGAAGCCCTTGAAAAGGGTGGCTACGAGCATTTCATGTTAAAAGAAATACACGAGCAGCCGCGTTCGATTCAAGACTGTTTTCGAGGCCGCTTAAATGCTGAAAAAGGATGGATTTCCCTGGGGGGAATCCGTGACTATGAGCAAAAAATGATTCAGGCAAATCGCTTGATTATTGTGGCTTGTGGGACTTCTTGGCACGCCGGATTAGTAGGTGAATATTTACTAGAAGACTTAGCCCGAATTAATGTGGAAGTAGAATACGCGAGTGAATTCCGTTATCGAAATCCCATCATTAATGAAAACGACGTAGTGATTGCTATTTCCCAATCTGGCGAAACGGCAGACACCCTTGCGGCATTGGAGCTTGCCAAAAGTAAAGGCGCAACCATTCTTGGAATCTGCAACGTCGTAGGTTCCTCCATTTCACGCATTACGGATGCGGGCTCGTATACTCATGCCGGACCAGAAATCGGGGTGGCATCTACGAAAGCGTTTACAGCACAAGTAACGATCCTAACCCTAATGGCCTTGCAGCTCGCTCATAAAAAAGGAACCATTAGTCAGTCCCGATTTCATGAGCTGTTGTCTGAACTGGAAGCCATTCCAGAAAAAGTTCGACAAATCTTAGCGAAGAACGATCACATTGAATCCATCGCCAAGGCATATAAAGACGCCTCTAACGCCTTATACTTAGGGCGTGGGTCATCATTCCCTGTAGCTTTAGAAGGGGCGCTTAAACTGAAAGAAATTTCGTACATCCACGCGGAAGGATATCCTGCCGCTGAAATGAAGCACGGCCCGATTGCCTTAATTGACGAAAACATGCCCGTATTTGTGATTGCAACGCAAGGGAATTCCTATGAAAAGGTGGTTTCTAACATTCAAGAAGTAAAAGCAAGAAAAGGAAAGATTATTGCCATTGTGACCGAAGGAGATGTTCACGTGCGCGCAATGGCCGATCACATCATTGAAATCCCAGCAGCCGATGAGGTTTTGGTTCCCTTATTAGCGACTGTTCCCTTACAATTACTGTCTTATTTTATTGCTGTAATGCGCGGTTGCAACGTAGACCAACCGAGAAATTTAGCGAAATCAGTGACGGTGGAGTAAAACACTTGATTGTTTTTACTTTTATATTTATTTTTGAATAGATATACTTTTACACTAAACTTATTACTTAAAACAGAACGTTATGCCATTGACTCCATCTGAGCGCTCACAAGTAGCGTCCTACAAGATTCAAATTGAATCGTACCGTAAAGATTTACAGAACATTAAAGACCGAAAAAAAAGTCGATCTGAGTACTTTGCTAATGCGATAAGAAACACCAGAGACCCTAACTCAAAACGTTCATACCGTCAAAGTAAAATCTCTGAAATGGAACGTTTTGCAAGTGAAATTGATCGTAAGAAATCTGATATTGAGCGCGTTAAAGGATATATAGCAAACCTAAAGAGATAGACCCTTCAGGAGGTGAATTGTGTCTTTTGAATCAAAAAAAACACGAAATCGGTGACGGTAGAGCTGTCTGAACGGTAGATGGGTTAATGATGTCTGAACAACAATAAATCACTTAAAAAAACTCTTTGCTACATGCGATAAAAAGGCGGTGAAGCAAAAAAACCGTAAACGCGTTTGATTACGTATTCACTTTAGATTCCGTATTACCATATTCTAGATCAGTTATCTGGATGGTAATGGTTTGTCCTGGTAAAGCAAGTAATTTTATAAAATCAGCCGCATATAACTCTTCCACGTGGTTCGTCATAAATTCAATTGCAGCTTCTGAATTTCCATTCGACTTCATAAAGTTTGTCATACCTTCTAAATCTGCCTCATCCATAAAAGTATGCGACATGATGCAATCATTTACAACAAGTATAATCCCATCGTTCGATTCATGAGCTAGCCAGAATAATTTATCTGCTGTGCCCAAAGCACTCGGATCATATGAGTTTTCAAATTCACTCATAAGCTCCACATAATTTGCCACGGGTTTGAAAAGGCTTGAACGGGTATTTGTTACTGTTCCACACTCCATTCCTGAATATATAAACGATTCCATAATCTTAAATTTTAATATATCTCTCTAACCGCTAAAAAAAAGAACTATTTAATAGTTACTTAAATTCTTTCGCCCATTCGTTTTGTTCATAAAACCACTCCTCATCGTCGTCATTAGAAACAATTAATTCAGCAATTAACTGAATAATTTCTTCGCTTTCTAATTCATTGATTCCCGACGCTTCATTGTTCTCTAAATATACGGAGGCCAGATACACTTTTCCCTCTTTATAATAGTACGCCTCTCCATATTCATCCAACGTAAATCCTTCGTATTCAGCCTCGTCTACGGCATCCTCAAAGCAATAAAACAACTGTGTCTCTCCGTCTTCATTTGTGCCGTTTACCCGTTCCTCAATTAATTTTCCATTCATTACAAGATCTGTATAGAATCGGTCCGGATGGATGTTATCTAATTCTTTCATATTCGTTTTTTTTTTACTCTAACTACATTGTTTTTATAACCTCCTTCACCTTACCCCCCACTATAAACCACCCCAAAGGTAATAATTCCGGCAAGGGTGTAACCTAAAAACAACTCCAGGGCGGTATGCTTTCTAAGATACCACCGTGCTGAAATCACCATTCCCGCCATCAGTATGGATATCGCAACCCACAGGTAGGAAGGATTGTGTTGCTGCATAAAGTATGCATACAAGAACCCCGTCAATATTCCCGCACCCCCCGCATGCATCGATATTTTCAATACTTGAGTAAGTCCCATAAACACCAAGGTAACGGAGACACCAGAAAGCGCCAAGGCTAAAAAATACCCAGGCAACAGCTGTTTTGGGTCGCTTTCGCCAATTAACCAATACAGCATGATTCCATAGATCAACATGATTAATAGAGGGTACAGCCGTTCTGTGCGGTTTTCTATGTCTATAGTTGTAATTATTTTAAATCGATAAAGTCCCAAAAAAGAGAGTCCGGGTGCAACCAAGCTAAAGACCGCAAACATGCCAAATACGATCCATTTTATTGAAATTGGCAACGCATATACGCCTATTCCGTGCTGAACGAGTTCCTCCGCCGGATAAAACATTACGATTAATAAGCCATACAAAGGCATTAACAAGGGTAAAAAAAGCCAAGAAAACAGGTGACTTAATTGCTTCATAGTTACAGTTCTTTTCGAAGGCGAGCCACCGGGATATTCAGTTGTTCGCGATACTTTGCGATGGTTCTTCGGGCAATGTTATATCCCTTTTCGTTTAAGATTTCCATGAGTTTCTCATCTGGCAAGGGTGTGTGCTTGTCCTCCTTATCCACCGCATCCAATAAGATTTGCTTCACCTCGCGGGTAGAAACCTCCTCGCCACTATCCGTAGAAAGCGATTCGGAAAAAAAGTGTTTCAAGGAATACACCCCGTGATTGGTCTGAATGTATTTACTATTCGCTACGCGAGAGATGGTTGAAATATCCATGTGCACCCGTTCAGCGATATCCTTCAAAATCATAGGTTTCAATTTAGCATTGTCGCCCGTTAAAAAGAAGGCCTGCTGATACTCTAATATGGCACTCATCGTAAACAACAAGGTTTCATGTCGCTGTTTGATTGCATCAATAAACCACTTCGCTGAATCCAATTTGTGCCTTACAAACGTTAATGCCTGCTTATCCGACTTGGACGTTTTGGCGCCTTCGGAATAGGAGCGCAACAATACCTCGTATTCTTTACTCAACTTCAGGTCTGGCGCATTTCGGGAATTAAGGGTCAGGTCCAATATGCCGTCGGTTTCTGTCAATATAAAATCGGGAATGATTTGCTGAACCACCTTCTCATTGCTTTTTGCAGAACCCCCGGGTTTGGGATTTAATTTCAAAATTTCATCCATCCCAACCTTCAATTGATCTTCAGTGATCTTAAGTTTTGCAATGATTTTATCGTAGTGTTTCTTAGTAAAATACTCGAAACACTCTTTCAAAATTCGCAAGGCTAATTTCTTTGTTTCTCCACCATCTTGTCGGCGGCGTTCTTGCAATACCAAACATTCTTGTAAGCTTCTTGCGCCAATTCCTGCGGGATCTAACTCCTGGATTTGATACAGTACACCTTCAATCGAAAACTCATCCACAATCACATTATAATGAAATGCCAAGTCGTCTACTAGGGCCTCTAAGGTTCGGTTCAAATACCCTGACTCGTCTAAATTTCCCACAATGACCTCTGCAATGATTGCTTCGTCTTCTGTGAGGTCATTCAGTTGCAATTGCTCCATCAAGCGGTCTTGAAACGACTGTTCACCCGATAAAGGTACCACCCGTTGCTCATCGTCTTTTGACTGATTATTTACTTGTGTTTTATAGTCTGGGGTGTCTTCATCAAAATAATCTGAAAAATCAAAGGCCTCTTCATCACCGTCCTCTTCTTGCTGGTCCAGGGATTCTTCACCTTGTTCGTCTCCTTGTTCCAAGGCCGGGTTTTCTTCTATTTCTTGCTGAATGCGCTGGTCTAATTCTGCGGCGGGAATTTGCAGCAATTTCATTAATTGAATTTGCTGCGGAGAAAGCCGTAAATCTTGACGTTGAGTAAGGTGTTGTTTAAGCGCCATTAAAATGCTGCGTTCTGTGGTGTTCTTGGAAAAGGAATTACATCGCGAATATTGGACATCCCCGTAACAAACATAATCATACGTTCCAAGCCCAGTCCAAATCCTGCGTGGGGTACTGATCCTATTTTTCGTGTATCCATATACCACCATAATTCTTCTTCGGAAATTCCAAAGACTGCACATTTTTCTTGCAAGACCTCCAGACGCTCTTCACGCTGAGATCCTCCTACGATTTCACCGATTCCCGGGAACAACACGTCCATCGCTGCGACCGTTTTACCATCGTCATTGGCGCGCATGTAAAAGGCCTTGATTTCTGCAGGATAATCTGTTAAAATCACCGGGCATTTAAACTCTTTTTCTACTAAATAGCGCTCGTGTTCACTTTGTAAGTCAATCCCCCAGGCCACATCATATTGGAATTTCTTCTTTTTATAATGGTTAGAATTCTTCAACACCTCGATGGCTTCCGTATAGGTAAGCCGCTTAAACGGATTGTCGATGACAAACTGAATCCGCTCTATTAAGGTTAGTTCATTGCGCTCATGCTGCGGTTTTTGGGTTTGTTCCTGTGCTTCGCGATCATTTAAAAACTGAAGGTCATCCGAACAGGTTTCCATTACAAACCGACAAATGTGCTTTAAGAAATCCTCTGTTAAATCCATATTAGCCTTAAGATCGTTAAACGCCACCTCGGGTTCTATCATCCAAAACTCCGCTAAATGCCGAGACGTATTTGAGTTTTCAGCCCGAAATGTTGGTCCGAAGGTATATACCTTACCAAGCGCTAAGGCGGCTAATTCTGCTTCAAGTTGTCCAGATACAGTAAGGTTTACAGGTATACCAAAAAAGTCCTGGCTATAATCGATTTCCCCCTCTTTTGTGCGCGGTGGTTTCTCGGGGTCCAAGGTGGAAACACGAAACATTTCTCCGGCGCCCTCTGCATCGGACGAGGTGATAATAGGTGTGTTTAAGTAATAGAATCCATTCGTGTGAAAATAATTATGAATGGCGTACGATACGGCGTGACGTATTCTAAATACCGCGCCAAAGGTGTTCGTTCTGAATCGAAAATGCGCTTGTTCTCTCAAGAATTCCAAGCTGTGCCGCTTAGGCTGCATTACGGTTTTTTGTACCTCATCTGCCGGGGCAGCACCAATCACAACGAGCGCTGTAACATCCAGCTCCACGGCTTGTCCGGAACCAATCGATTCCACAAGCACTCCCTGAACCGATACGGCTGCAGCCGTAGAAATTTGACGGATAACCTCTTCTGGAAACGCAGTAAAATCAATCACTGCCTGCAAGTTTCCCTGAGACGAACCGTCGTTGATTTGAATGAATCGGTTGCTTCGAAATGCCCTTACCCAGCCCCTAACCGTTACTTCTGTTCCAATTAAGGCTCGGCCTTGATGTGTTATTTCTTTGATTGATGAGGTTTTCATACCGACAAAAATAGCTTTTTGCCTTGAAAATCTATATATTAAGCAGGGCGTGTTTTATAATTTATTTATTACCTTGTACCGAAATTTAACGCGTGCATCTTCATAATTTAATAAATCACCTTCCCTTGATGTTTCCCTTTGCGGGAATCATTGTCTTATTGCTTGGAGTTTATTTCAAGTCTGAACTGCTTAAACGCGTTGGATATTTCCTCTTTGTGCTTGCTGCGATTGGTGCGTTTCTATCCATGAATACAGGCGAAGAAGCAGAAGAAGCGATTGAGGGTATTTATCCAAAAACCACGCACCACTGGGCGCATGAACACGAAGAAAAAGCAGAATTGTTTGCACTCGTCATGTATGGGCTAGGCTTGTTATCCTTGCTTGCCATGTGGGCTTCTTGGGCAAAAAACAAGTTTCAACAATACATCCTCTGGGCCATTGGAGCCTTCTTAGTCGCCGTATTATACATTGGGTATGAAACCGGGAAAAGCGGAGGTCAAGTAATACACAAGGAGTTTAGAACCGAATGAAAAAAACCTACTACCTACTACTACTCTTAACCTTATCGAGCCCAGCCTTTTCTCAAGTGTTTTCTTATGGAACACCCTTGGCTCCGAACGCCGCTGAAAAATTATCAGAAGATAAGGACGTTCAATGGACCGAATTGTCATCCAAAAGAACACTATTCTCTAGTCAGTTTGTTGATGATAAAGGAAATACAAAAGGGGTTTTCAGTAAAAAGGCGATACATTATACCGATAAGCAAGGGAAATTAAAACCCATTGACGCGTCATTAACATATACAGGATCAAAGTGGACCGCTGTGGCGCAACAGTTTCCAACGGCATTATATCCAGATGGATCATATAGCATCAGCCTAGATGAGGAAGGAACCAGCCTGCGTATGGGAATAAATCGTCGGGTAAATGGGGTGTCCTATCCCATCGCTGTAGACAAGAATCATGTTAATAAAAGCGGCTGTAATATTCCAATGGGACCATTTATGCAGCAACTGCTGTTTACGGAAGATCGGGTGAAAAGTAACCTCATCGTCCCTGAACCCGTGAACCTGGGAGAAGAATCCTACTTCATCACCACAGAACGCATTGAGCTACCCGAGGGATACGAGTTACAATACGAACCTCATCCGGTAATGGGATTCGAAGACATCACCATGCGTGGTTCTCGCGGGACCTTATTTATTGACGGCATGGCCTTCGGAGCAGACATCGTAATTATTAATAGCAAAACAAAGGCTCCTTGCGGAAAAATCTTCGCTCCGCTTGCATTTGATGCCTCCATGAAATACCAGAAAGGGTTGATGCATTTTAAGCGGTTAGCCCATGGAAATTCTTATGAACTCACCGTGGCTATTGGCGCCAAGTGGATGAATGCCCCTGAACGAACCTATCCGGTTACCATTGATCCCCTTGTGGGTGGACCTACCACGACGTGGGCTGGTAGCTATATGAATTCTTGCCTATCTCCTGCGTACAACGTGGATAGTATACAAGCCACCATTCCCGGTGGAGTAACCGTAACGGGAGTATATGTTTCGTCAAGTTTTTATGCAGATCCATGGAGCGCTGCCACAATGAGTCAAGGGGTCATGTATTTTAGTGGTCCGTGCGGCAGTTCACAAACATTTACGGTCACAGGTCCAACAGCCGGCACAGCGGGAACAGCCTATTTGGATAGCTTTAATATGATGTCTCCTTTAATTTGTTGTCTTCCAGAGGCTTGTAGTTCAACGAATTTTTATGTGCGGTTCCACTTAGGGAGATATAGCTTAGGCGCGGGCTGTAACATCACCTACATTCGTTACGATCCTTTCACCACACTTTGGCCTTTTCAAGTGGTGGTTTACGGAAAAACCCCGGAAACTTATGGGTCAGAATGGTATACGACCCAAACACCTCAATGTTCTAATGATTGTGAAATTGAAGTGCGCGGGTATGCACGCTACGGTGTTGCGCCGTATACTTTCACGCACCCTTGGACCAACGATACGGTGGTTACAGGTACAAATACAGGTTGTGGCGCCGGGTCAACTAACCATTTATTTAACCTTACGGTTCCTACGTGTCCAGTATACTGTGATTCCACCTTCACTGTATTAAACATTCCGCCCCCGGTAATAACGGATGCCTGTGGTACGGTAATTACAAGTATTGGGTTTGAAACCCTTCCTATTAAACCTGCCACTAACATTGATTTGGTGTATGATTCCGTGCTTTGTTCAGGCGAAACAGCATTAATCAATTTGAATTCTTGTTTACCCAATGGAACCGCACATTATTTTGGAGAAGGACAAAATGGACAAGGGTCGTTTACCGTTTCACCCACCACAAATGATGCACCAATCACATTAAACTACAGCGCCTATGCTGAAGGGGATGGATGTACTTCGGATACCACCACGTTTCAATTGACCGTGTACAGTAATCCAACGGCGGCATACCTCGTGAATCCAAATCCGGTCGTTGCGGGTATTGAGGCAGCGTTTCAAGATCAAAGCACCTCGCCGGCGTCTACCATACAACAATGGGTTTGGACCCTAGATGATAGTGTAATAAGCCTTTCTCCCCAATGGAACAACCTATATTTAACGCCGGCAAACCATGTGCTGTGTTTGGCAGTTCAAGACGCCGTTGGATGCGTTGATACGCTTTGTTCTCCATTTATAGTTGTCCCGGCTGAGGTAGCTACTCCTAACGTAATAACCCCAAATAATGACGGCAAGAATGATTTACTTGCCTTTGAATACTTAGAGTTTTATCCAGAAAACCAGTTGCGCATATTAAACCGTTGGGGTGCTGTGGTGTTTGAACAAAACGGGTATGCGAATACTTGGGATGGTGGAGAATTAATCGATGGTGTTTACTTCTATGTATTAACGCTCACAGAAAAGAACCAAACCTACAGTGGGTTTTTTCATTTGATTCGCTAAGCGTTTTTAACTACTGAGCATATCTTTTGATTAATTTTATCGCATGAAATTTCTATTGGTAGGCCTTGGTAATCCAGGAGCCGAATATGAAGATACGCGTCATAACATTGGTTTTAGTGTGTTAGAGGCCTTAGCAAAAAAACACGAGGGAGCTTTTTCTTTAGATCGAGGAGCCTACAGAGCCAGTATAAAATTACGTGGAAAGCAGGTGGTGTTAATTAAACCCACCACGTTTATGAATTTGTCCGGAAAAGCTGTGAATTATTGGCTTCAAAAAGAACAAATTAGCAAAGAAAACCTCTTGGTTATCACAGATGATTTGGCCTTACCCTTCGGGAAAATAAGACTTAAAGGCGCAGGCTCGGATGGAGGACACAACGGACTTAAAGACATTCAGCATACCCTACAAACGACGGCTTATGCCCGCTTACGCTTTGGTATTGGAAGTGATTTTTCGAAAGGAAGACAATCGGATTATGTGCTCGGAAAATGGGCCAAAGAAGAACAGGTAACGCTGAATGAACGCATTGAACTTGCCGTGGAAGCCTGTGAATCGTTTTGTACGATAGGGCTTCAATTGGCTATGACGAATTGCAATGGGAAATAATTCCCAATACAAAGTTTAACAAATTTCACCAACAGAATTAAGTAAGCACCATTACCTTCGTGTAGTAAATTATCAGACATTATGAGAAACAACCACGAAATCGATTATTACATCCACGGCGAAGAAATGCAAATGGTGGAGATTGAATTAGATCCACAAGAAACTGCTATTGCTGAATCGGGCTCGTTCATGTACATGGATCCAGGAATTCAAATGGAAACTATTTTTGGTGATGGCTCACAGCAGCAAAGCGGATTCATGAATAAATTATGGGGTGCGGGTAAACGCTTATTAACGGGTGAAAGCCTGTTTATGACGGCCTTTACACATACTGGTTCGGGTAAAGCAAAAGTGGCCTTTGCCTCCCCTTATCCGGGTAAAATTATTCCCATCGACTTGCAACAGTATGGCGGAAAAATAATCTGTCAAAAAGATTCCTTCCTTGCCGCGGCCAAAGGGGTTTCGGTAGGCATAGAATTTCAACGAAAATTGGGCACGGGACTTTTTGGTGGAGAAGGGTTTATTATGCAGAAACTGGAAGGCGATGGCTTAGCGTTTTGTCATGCGGGTGGATACGTGATGAAACGAACCTTGAACGCTGGAGAAACCTTGCGTATTGATACGGGATGCATTGTGGCGTACACCCAATTGATTATGATATTCAGTTTGTAGGTGGAATAAAAAACACCTTATTTGGGGGTGAAGGGTTGTTTTTTGCAACACTCACCGGACCCGGTGAAGTGTGGTTGCAAAGCTTGCCGGTATCTCGACTTGCCTCGCGAATTCTAGCGTATGGAACCGGAACACGAAAAGAAGAAGGAACGGGTCTTCTTGGGGGCTTAGGAAACCTGCTCGACGGAGACGGAAGATAAATCAAGATTAGTATTAAAAGAAAAACGCCCCATGAGGGCGTTTTTTATTGCTGTAAAACCAAATACATTAAATCTTAATAATGCGTACCGTTTTAATTCCTTGTTCATCCTGAGCGTTTACAAAATAAATCCCTTGTGGAGCAGACAGGGCGGTAGAAACGGCTGTTTGGTTGAATATATGCGTTTCATAAATAATCTTTCCACCCACATCGGTTATGGTAAGATTACCGGTAAATGCCTCAGCAAAGGTTATGCTTACTTCATTTACCACCGGATTTGGTGCCACACTAAATGGGACAGATGAAAGGTCAGTTAACCCAATATAATTAATCGTAACACAATTTGAGGTATCAGAACATCCATTGTTATCGGTGCTAATCACCGCATAGGTGCCGTTCTGCGTTACTAAAAGCGAAGTGCCATTTGCCCCAGGTAGGCTTGCGCCTGTTGTGCAATTTATCCATTGATACATCAACCCAGTATTGCTAGATACCAACTGCTGTTCATTGCTTGGATTGATGGAAACCGTGTTGTTCACTTGATTTACAGTTAAGACCATAACCACAATGCTATCACATCCTTGCGCATTGGTGAGCGTATCAGAATAGGTGCCTGCTTGAGTAAGGTAGCTGCCATTAAACAACACTTGTTCCCCTTGGCAAATGGATTGGTTTTGGTTGGTCGTTTCTCCTGAGCAACTAATGTTAATAAAATCAGTGTATTCATTATTTGAGCCATTTATTTGAGCCTGAATAGTTGTGTATCCAACGTTTCCATTAGAAAAAGATGAAGGGTTTGTGTTAGAAGAAACCACATTAGCTGGTGTATTAAATGACCAATTCACCATGTTCGCATTCAGCGCTTGAGCTTGCATCGTGGCGTTACTACAGGTTACATAACTTATTTGAATTTCTGGTTGAACTTGTAGATTGAACGTATCTATTCCCATCAATAAGGAGTCCCCGGATACAAAATACACATCTTGAAAAATTCCAGTTGCTCCGGTTCCACCTGAACCACCTGAACCACCGGTTCCACCTGAACCGCCTGAACCACCTGAACCTACATCGCAACCACCGCCACCTCCAGCACCTCCTTGGCCACCTTGCCCTCCTTGGCCTCCTTGGCCTCCTTGGCCTCCTTGTCCTCCTTGACCGGAAACAATCCAACAATCATTTATTATACCGTTGACTCCGTTGTTTACCAAAAATACAGCAAAAGAAGAACCTCCTCCATACCCTCCTTGACCCCCGAATCCTCCTTCACCTCCAGCGCCGCCACCGCCGCCATCTGCACCTGAACCGTCGTCACATAAACCTCCCGCCTCAGATCCGCCGCCACCACCACCGCCACCACCCGTACCACATTGACCTATATTACCAGTACCAGCCTGAATTCCAGGTTGCCAAAAAGATCCAATAACAGACCCTAAAGGCCCGTTACTTCCTATGTTACCCGATAATCCCGCTGAACCATTTGAACCATTAACCCCGTTGGATGAACCTGGATGGCTGCAATTGAATGTGCAAAAATCACTGCCACCAGATCCCGGATTACCTCCTGTACATCCGCCTTGTTGACCAGATGTTCCATTTGTATTACCTGAATAACCGCCTTGACCACCGTTTCCCCCATTACATCCACAAGATGAGATTCCGCCTAAAGCAACAGAGGAATTGGTATTAAAATTTTGATTGTCGCCATCCCCATTTACACCATTCTGACCATTTCCACTAGGTGCACCTTGTTGACCCGTGGCTCCATTAAACCCGGCACTTGCATTGCCTGAAAAAACCTGACAACGAATAATTTTGTAATTCGAACAACTATCCAAATGTATTCCATAAGTACTTACTCCAAAGGGAGCATTTGCACTTGTCAAAGGAGCGTTATCCGTTTGAATGGTAAGGTCTTGAAAACGAAATCCTGAGTTGCCAACCAACTCAATTGCTGAAATTCTAGGGGAATTAGCTGATCCTATCGGATTAACATTTGATCTTAAGATGGTTGTTGCACCAGCTAAACTTGTTTTTGTCCAAGATAAACTGTCAATAAATCCACCTTCAACAGTTATGTTTTGACCATTCAAACTAAGAGAAGAATTGATTATGTATGTTCCTGTTGAAATACGTAAATGGCTATTGCTTGGGGCCGTTGCGAAAGCCGTTGCAACATCCATAGGGTCGTTTATGCTGCCGATTCCTGCAGGATTACCAGCAGGAGTAACGTATATGACGTCGCATTGCGCTTTAACGTTAAACATCAATAATAAAAGGAAGGAAAAAGTAAATATTCTTTTCATAATATGTGTTTTGTAGAACGAATGTACAATTTTATAAAAGAGTTATTTGCCATTTAAAAATACCTTTCTATAAAAATAATATATATGAAACATAATCTAGCCAAAAGCAATGATAGAGATTCATTCAAACAAATTAACATTTATTGACTTGTAATTAACTTCTTGATTTACTAATTTAGTCTTAACGCAAGCCTTAATTATTCACGTCTAATACTTCGAATTATGAAACGGATCATCACCAAATGGGATAAATTCAAACTGGGACGGCGCTTACATTACCTACAAAAAAGATTGCATCGCGCGGAAGAAAACGGATATCAAGATAAAATCAACACGTATACGCGATATATTCGTGAAGTTCGAGAAAAATTACAACACGTTAAAGAACCGATTCGGCGCTTGGGTTAATTTGTTGAATCCATTGATCAACTGATGATGCTTGGTCAATGGTAAATCGTCCGGACCTTGTTCTTCGTAAAGCAATCAATGTTGCGCCAGCATGTAAACGTTGGCCAAAGTCTTGGGCAATCGAACGAATATAGGTTCCTTTGGTACATGCAATCTCAAAGTCTATTTCCGGAAAACGTTCGGTGTTAACCGTAAATTTACTGATGGTGATTTGATGTGCTTTAATGGTAACTTCTTTTCCCGCTCGAGCAAATAAATACGCGCGCTTGCCATCGATTTGTTTTGCTGAATATGCAGGGGCGATTTGTGTTTGTTCGCCTAGAAAACTAGAAGCAACTTCATTAATTAATTCCGGTGTGATATGACCGATATCAAAGGTTTGATTGTACTCCGTTTCTAAATCGAATGATGGGGTGGATTTTCCGAGTAAAAACGTACCGGTGTACGTTTTCTCATCCGCCATGTAGGTCTCTACGTTTTTCGTTTGTTTACCCGTGCAGACAATTAGCAATCCAGTAGCTAGTGGGTCAAGGGTTCCTGCATGACCGACTTTAATTTTTTTAACCTTAAGTGCTTGCTTTAGGTTCCAACGGATTTTATTTACCACATCAAAGGATGTCCACCCATGGGGTTTATCCACTAACAACACTTCTCCTTCTTGAAAATTCATCGCGTTGCGGTAGCCGGGGATTCACACTCAGTCTTTTCTTTTTGGTTATCCTGTCCTGATCCTTGATTGATAAACAAAGCAATTAAAATAACACCCACCACAATGCGATAAATTCCCCAAACCTTAAATCCATACTTGTGTAAAAATGAAATAAAACTCTTAATGGCTATAAAGGCCACAATAAATGAGGCTACATTTCCAATCAGAAAGACCAAGGTGTTTTGCGTGGAGCTCAAAATCATTTCAAATCCTTTAATTTCTTGTCCGTTGACGCACCAGTCTTTTAATAAAACAGAATATAAGGTAACTGCGGCCATGGTTGGCACAGCCAAAAAGAAACTAAATTCTGCAGCAGATTTTCTATTTAACCCTTGTTGCATTCCACCAATAATGGAGGCGGCAGAGCGGCTTACACCAGGCATCATTGCTAAACACTGCCAAAACCCGATAAACAAGCCCTTGCGGATGGAAACCTCTTGATCTTTTATTTGCGCCTGCTTGGGAAAAATTCGGTCTATAAAAAGTAACAACACACCACCCACTATAAGCACGATGGCAATGATTAATGGCTTTTCAAATACCGCTTCGATTGTATCATCAAAAAGTTTTCCTAATACTAATGCGGGAAGAACGGAGATGGCTAAAACGCGGTAAAAAGACCATTTAATATTTACAAAAAATCGCTTCCAATACGCCACCACAACAGCTAAAATAGCTCCAAACTGAATGGAAACTGTAAACATTTTCACATACTCGGTTTGTTGGATTCCAAGTAATTCTTCAGTAAACAATAAATGTGCGGTACTCGAAACGGGTAAAAACTCGGTTAAACCCTCAACGAGTGCAAGAATTAATGCATGAAGAATTGACATGAACTAGTTTAAATTTGGGGTGTCTCCTTGGTTACTATCGTCTGAAGGATTTTTTTTCATGATAGAATAAAAAATTACCACATACCCTAAAACAATGAGAAATGGCGCTAGAGTAATTCGAATTGGACTGAAAAGCTCGTCTGCATTAAAGCTATTCGGGTCTTCAGAACCACCACCAATCATTAACACAAATCCAAGGACATTAATGATTAGACCAATAATCAAAAACTTGTAATTTTTTGGATTAAAACCAAAATGTTCAATCTTGCGCATACTAATATAATTTGTCTAATTTCATTCGCAAATACTTATTCAATGCGAACCAAGTGGACACGAAAGTAATAAAAACACCCGTGGCAATCAATCCTATAATTAAGATTAATAAATTAATTAGTGAAAAAGTTAATTCAATGGTTTCAAGTGTATTATTCAATGCATAAAACACAGAAATTAATAATGTGAGCGAAATCATAGCAGAAATCAATCCGTTTCGAATCGCTTGAAGCAAGAATGGTTTTCTAACAAAGGACGGTGTTGCGCCCACCAACTGCATGGTTTTAATTGTAAATCGGCGAGCATACAGTGCCATTCGAATGGTGTTGTTAATCATCGCAACGGCGATAATAATAAGCAACAAGGCGATAGAAATGAAGAGTATAACAAACTGCTTAAACCCTAGATTAACCCGCTCCACAGATGAAGCGTCATAGCTCACTTCATCAATTACTTCTTTATAGGATTGCGTAAGTTTTTGCTTGATTTTCTTAAGGCCACTTTTCGTAGCATGTGCCTCATTCGGAGAAAAACACAAAGAAGGGGGGAGCGGATTTTCTTCTTCGAACAAGCGCTTAATGTCTTCAGAACCCTCACCTGTAAATTCTTCCACAGCCCGTTCTGCAGAAACAAACCAAACACGCTTCAATTCCGGCCAAGATTTAAGTTCAGATTCAATCTGTTTTATGTCTGCATCTTGTACGTCTGCATTAAAAAAGACATCGCATTGAATGCTCTCTTTGGCTTGTTTTTGTATGGATTGGAGGGCCATTGAACCACTCAACACGACTCCCGTTAAGAAAAGAACCAATGAAATCCCAATGATGGTTGAAAGGTAACTGCTACGTATACCTCGTTTTGTGTATTTTTCGATAGAATCCGCCATAGTGCGAAATTACTCGCTACACCTGATGAAAAACCACCTAGCCGAAGGAATATTCAACGAAAGAATGTTTATAGCGATTCAATAATAGGTTCTACCCAATCGCCGTGTTCTTTGATTAAATCAATTAACGCGTCAACCGCTTCAGCGGTGTTTACATTTTTACGAACCACTTCTTTTTCTTTGTAGAGGGTTATTTTTCCAGGACCAGACCCCACATATCCGTAATCCGCATCCGCCATTTCTCCCGGACCATTAACAATGCATCCCATAATTCCTATTTTCAATCCTTTCAAATGACTGGTTCTTTTTCTAATGTTGGCCGTGGTTTCTTGCAAATCGAACAAGGTCCTTCCACAGCTTGGGCAGGAAATATATTCTGTTTTTGAAGTGCGGAGTCGCGTAGCCTGTAATACACCAAACGCTGTAGAATTAACGGTTGTTTTAGGTTGATTTGGTGCGCTTAACCATATTCCGTCGCCAAGACCATCCACAAATAAAGACCCCGCTTTCACCCCGGCTTCCAGCTGGAAAGTTTCTTCATTATCTGTTTCAATGCTTAATTTAAAAATAACAGGATTGGATTTATCCGCATGTTTCAATTGCATAAATGCCCATCGCATCCATTGCACGCTGTTGTCATAGGTAGAGCTTAACACCAAAACATCCTGAGGAGTTAACTTTTCTAAATGTTTGGATAATTCTTCCGGACGCGAAACGCAAAAACACCCTTGTTGTGGAGAAATTTCATCGCGATCAGCGATTGATATCACTGGAAAAGACCCTGGGATTGGGGGTGTTTGAGAAGACCACGTTTTTCCATCAACCAAAACCCTTAGGGTACCTGGGAGCTCAAAATCGATGGATTGTTTACCCACATATATAAAATCAGCCGCAGCATCTTGAATGTTCCATTTATCCAGGGCCGGAGCATAAACATATCCTGCAGCATAAAGATTAGCCGGTGTAATTGCGGCATTAGTTGAAAAATCCGCAATCACTACAGGCACTTGCCCTCCGCCAATGGTTGCACAAGCATGTGAAGCCCTTCGTTGAAAAGAAATCGGATTGAAAGGTAGTGCTTCTGGAACCGAAGGAAGGGGTAAAATCGATTCCTGGCGTGTAAGCTTGATTAATTTTCTTGCCACGGGAATTTCAAATTCAGGGGCTTCGGTTAACGAAACGCGAATCGTATCGCCTAATCCATCTATTAATAAGGCCCCTATTCCAACCGCCGATTTAATTCTTCCATCCTCGCCGTCGCCCGCTTCCGTAACTCCCAAATGTAAAGGATACACGTGCTTGCGTTTAATCATTTCACTCGCTAGTAAGCGATAAGCTTGAACCATAACCAGGGTATTACTCGCCTTCATGGAAATGACCAAATTAACGTATCCGTTTTTCTCACATACATCAATAAACTCATATGCAGAGGCCACCATGCCTTCGGGAGTGTCGCCATATCTGCTTAAAATACGATCCGACAAGGAGCCGTGGTTCGTGCCAATGCGCATCGCGCGATTTAAGGATTTACATAGAATCACTAAGGGCGTAAACTTTTCTTCAATTCGAACTAACTCCGTCTGATACGTTTCATCCGTATACTCCAGTGTTTCAAACTTCTTTTTGTCCGCGTAATTACCAGGGTTTACCCGTACTTTTTCTACGTATTTAGCTGCTATTTCTGCGGCGTTGGGCGTAAAATGAATATCAGCAACCAGGGGTTGATTGAATCCGCGTTCCACCAAGGAGCGCTTAATGGTCAGGAGATTTTCTGCTTCCGATTTACTCGGCGCAGTTAAACGTACCAATTCACAGCCGGCCTCCAACATTCGCACAGATTCTTCCACCGAGGCTTCCGTATCCATCGTATCCGCCGTAGTCATGGATTGAACGCGAATCGGATGGTCACCTCCTAAATGCAAGTCACCAATCTGCACTTCAGAAGCGCGTAATCGAATTTGCTGATATGGATTGTTGCAGTATTTCATAGGTGCATAACAACAAGTGGTTTAGGATTGTTTCGAGCGCAATACGTTGTGAAGCGAATTCATCAGGTCATTAAAATCCGCTTCAGCACGTTGATCATTTCGGAAATGAAAGTCCGCCTTCGAAACATGGGGGGCAATGTAGGCCTCATAACATGGCATCACGTGGTTGTCCCATTGATAAATGATATCACTTCGTTTATATCCCCGATTGTCTTGATCCCTGTAAATCCTTCGATCCAACTGAATGCTGTGATCCACGTCCACAAATACAGAAAAAGTTAACAGCTTGTGTACTTCTTGATAATGATATAAAAACAAGCCCTCCACTAAAATAATTTCACTGGGTTGAATGGTCAGTAACACATTTTTCGCAGGGGTGGTGTTAAAAAAATATTCCTTAACCTCTATGGGTTTACCCGCAACTAAGGTGCGTAAATCCCTCGTTAATAGCTCTTCATTTAAGGCGGTTGGTAAATCAAAATTAACGATGCCATTATCATCCAATTGTTGCTCACCAATGGGGTGATAATAATTATCCATCGTAAACAAGGCGGGATTCAAGGATGAAAACTCTTCCGCAACACGGCGTAACAAGGTGGTTTTACCTGAGCCGCTTCCCCCACAAATCCCAATAACCACAGGTTGTTTCTTCTTGTTCATCAAACAAAGATAGCCATTCAATTATTCTCATTTTAATTGCTTTGCCATTAATTTTTAACTAATCTTGCATTATATTAACATTCGCATGAAAACACTTTTCTCCCTAGGTATTATCCTGCTAACCCTCAACACTTGGGCTCAACTACGAATCAACGATAAAGCACCCATGCAAAACGTTGAAATGAAATCAGTAAATGGAACCTTATACAGTTTAAGCAACCTCAAAAAAGATAACGGACTTATTGTTGTTTTTTCTTGTAATTCGTGTCCTTTTGTGGTGGGTTCCGATGATTTTCCCGGTTGGGAAAGGCAATATGATTCTTTGAATAATGAAGCTTTAGCGAATAACATTGGTTTCGTATTGGTTAACTCAAACGAAGGAAAACGTGCTCAAGCGGATTCGTATGAAGAAATGATTAAACACGCGAAAGAGGAAAACTATACCATGCCGTATGTGGTGGATGAAAAAGCCGCATTGGCAGATGCTTTTGGCGCAAGAACTACGCCGCATGTGTATTTTTTTGACCAAAGCTTAACCTTGCTTTACACGGGATCTATTGATAATTCATGGGATAACGGGAGAAAAAGCGATCAATCGTATTTGTTTAATGCCATCCAAGCACAAGGAAAAGGAAAAAAAATCAAAACCACCACCACGGAACCTAAAGGCTGTGGAATTAAGCGTATTGTTACCCCACCTAAAAACTAATACCCGATGAAAAATTTATTTTTCTTTTTAAGTGTATTAATGCTCTGGCAAACAAGCTATGCACAACAAGGAAACAGCCATTACTTTCCGAAAGAAGGATGGAAAACAATCCCTCAGATTAGCTACCCTACACCCGATGTTAACGCACTAAGACAAGAAGATATAATCTTAGACGAACAAGGCGGACAGCCATGGCGTTTTGGGTTTAATCACCCCACACAAATTAATAGTACTTCCAATGGTATATGGATACAGGCAAAAAATGGAGCTTTAATTTGGTTGGTTCGAATTAAATGCCCTGAAGCGTTGACCATCAATCTTGCCTTTAATCAAACAGAAATTCCAGCTGGAAATGAGTTGTACGTATACAACCCAGATAAAACATTCATCCTTGGAAAATTTACCCAAGATCACCTCTATGAAGGACAACTAGGAACGGAATTAGTTCCCGGAGAAGAAGTCATCGTAGAATACTATGTTCCCGCAAACCATCAACAAGGTAATATTCAAATAAATAACGTGACCCACGGTTACCGCACGGCACGGGAATTTCAAGAAAAAGCCTTTGGGAGTTCTGGAAATTGTAACTTGAATGTGAATTGTCCGCAAGGTGGACCTTGGCAGCAAGAGCGTAATGGGGTAGTGATGCTCGTGTCTGGAAACAGCGGATTTTGTTCCGGCTCCTTAATTAATAATACCTTAAATAACGGGAAGCCCTATGTCCTTACTGCAAACCATTGCTTCAGTAATCCGGCCACCTGGGTATTTCGTTTTAATTGGCAAAGCGCAGGGTGCAATACTCCCGGGGCCGAACCAACGTTTCAATACTTAAATGGTGCGGTGTTGCGTTCACGCGCCAGTGCTTCTGATTTTTGTCTCGTTGAAATTACCGGGGGGCTACAAGGAGGGACTGTACCCGCAGCATTTACTCCCTACTTTAATGGCTGGGATAATTCCGGGAACACCCCTACCTCTGCTGTAGGAATTCATCACCCTGCCGGAGACATTAAAAAAATATCCTTCGAAAACAATCCGCTGATTTCTACTCAATTCGGAGGGAGTCCTTTAAATTCGCATTGGGGGGTTACCGGTTGGGATGAAGGAGTAACCGAAGGTGGTTCTTCAGGGTCGCCATTGTTTGATCAAAATCATAGAATAATTGGCCAATTACACGGAGGAGCTTCTGCCTGTGGAGCAGCTGTATTATCGGATGAATACGGTAAAATAAGCTATTCGTGGACCCCCGCGAGCAGCGACAGTACCAACCAATTAAAATATTGGTTAGACCCAACGCAATCCAATGCAACCTTTGTGAATGGCTATGACCCTTCGGGGGGCGTACCGATTCAAGTGGATCCTATTGCGTCTGCTGTGGGTGGGGTTTCAGGTACCTTTTGTAATGCTGAAGTTACTCCAACCGTAACTCTTTCGAATGGCGGTGCCCTTACCTTAAGCTCTGTTACAATTATTTACGGTTTTGACGGAAACAACAACCTGACATACAATTGGACGGGGTCACTTGCCCAGTGGCAATCCACCACGGTAACCTTACCAACGGTGAGTTTAAGCAACGGTGTACACACCTTTAATGCAGTGATCGGCAATCCTAATACGGGCGTAGACGAAAACAACCTGAACAATGCACAAAACAGCACCTTGAATGTGGTGTTAAATGGGCAAGCGGTGGTATTGGACTTAACCTTGGATTGCTATGGGTCAGAAACCTCATGGGAATTACAAAACGCTACCGGAACGGTAATTTATTCGGGCAGTGGCTACCAAGATGACGCCGCAGGCCTAGTAACGGAAACCTGGTGTTTAGATTTTGGGTGCTACGCGTATGTTATTGAGGATTCATATGGCGATGGAATTTACGGGTTGCCTTGGTGTGATAGCAGTGGAAATGTAGTTATTTCTTCGCTTGGTGATTCATTAACCGGCATCTCCGCTGACAGTTCAGACTTTGGAGATTCTGATACGTTAACGTTTTGTATAAATAGTGGGGGGGTAAACTCACTGAACAAAGAAACGTTTACTGTTTATCCAAACCCAAGCCAAGAAATAGTGCAATGGATTTCATACAATTCGGTGAGCTCTTATTCGCTGCGAGATATACATGGAAAACAAATCCTAGTGAATACCAAGGTAAAATCCACCCAATTCACCCTTTCTATTGCTAACCTAAGTCCCGGCATGTACGTGCTAGATTGTACGTTTGAAAACGGGAATTCAGGTCGCGTTCAAGTAATTAAAAACTAATCGGTTTGGCAGGGATTTATGTTCACATCCCGTTTTGTAGAAAAAAATGTACGTATTGCGATTTTCATTTCTCCACCACCTTTGCCTCGTATAGAAGGGTGCTATTAAGCCAACTAAACCATGAATTCCATGCCCGAATTCACGAAATAGCTACTCCGATAGAAAGCATATATTTCGGTGGGGGTACCCCCAGCTTGCTGAGCCCGGAAGAATTGGGCTCCTTGCTCGAAGGACCAAAAAAACATACAGCAAACCAAGCGGTGGAAATCACCTTAGAGGTGAATCCGGAAGACCTTACCGAAACCAACCTAACCGCATGGCAAGCGCTCGGAATCAACCGACTAAGCATTGGGGTGCAAACCATGAATGATAAACTTCTCGCTTGGATGAACCGTAACCACCGCGGAGCAGACACACGAAACGGACTGAATCTCCTACAACAGTATGCGTTCTCTGTTTCGATTGATTTGATTTTTGGTGTTCCCCAACAAACGGTAGTGGATTTAGAAGAACTGTTAGCGCTGATTGATGCCTATCCGATTGAGCACGTATCTGCTTATGCGCTCACCCAAGAACCACAAACCTTATTGCATCACCGCGTGAAAACGGGTAAGGAGCCTCAACTTAACGACGAGCAACAAGTAGCGCATTACCACATCATTGAGAGGGCATTGAGCGCTCGTGGATTTGAACATTACGAGGTTTCGAACTATGCTAAACCCGGAAAAACAGCTATTCATAACGGTAATTATTGGAAAGGAAAACCCTACTTGGGGCTTGGTCCTGGAGCCCATTCGTTTGATGGAAAGACTACGCGGCGGTGGAATGTATCAAACAATGCCCAATACCTAAAACAACAGGATTGGTTTGAAGAGGAAACGCTGAGTGCAGACAACAAATGGAACGAACTTTGGCTTACTGGACTCCGCACACAACTTGGAGTGCCTACGCAAAGTATTGAAGCATTGGGTGGATTGTGTACCGAAGAACAGCAGATGCTAGACACCTTAATCAAGCAGAAGAAAATACATGTCCAACACAACAGCTATTGCCTTACACAAGAACACTGGTTAGCCGCCGACGGAATCAGTATGCAGTTGTTTCGAGCGGAATGATCTTTTAGTAACGTCAAACTTGTATATTCGTACATACGCAACAAACCTACTCCAATACACCCTTTTTAGATGTATAAGCGAAATTTTATAGCGTCTATAAACAAGTTATGCCCAATGCTAGGACGACCGAACAACCAACAACAAACCGACAGAAAAAACTAACTTTGGACTGTAAAATTTG